>Ga0265293_10000057_pt1 | contig 244784 bp, 242 predicted proteins | sample Munlanlewell138R_FD_192505 | JGI IMG/M metagenome (GOLD analysis project Ga0265293, IMG submission 192505) | Leachate microbial communities from a municipal landfill in Southern Ontario, Canada - Leachate well 138R | ecosystem: Engineered > Solid waste > Landfill > Unclassified | place...
CTCAAAAAGGTCGTAAACCCGTTTGGACATTCTTAATTAAGATGCTTTTAAAAATGAAGGGCTTTACCTACTACCCCGCTGGCGGCAGTGCTATGGTCACCGTCAAGCAGGTCGGAGAAGCTGCAATAGGGGCCCTTTTTGAAACGAAGGGTGCAAAAGCCTATCCGATTAGTTACTACAACACTTCTTGGAAAGAGATGTTAACCGTGATGCATCGTGCCATCAGTAAACCAAAACGAAAGATCATCGTCGTCCCCTATTTTATATACAAAATCATCATGAAACATATTTATCGAATAGATCAAATAAACGGATATGAAGGGGGATTAAATCTCGAAAAATTTGCAGCAATGCATTGCTCTTACCAATATATCGATCCCGCCACAACCATTAGCCTTGGTGTCGGTCCGGATGATTTAGAGGCAGCCATCTATGAGTCAAGTAAGCTTAGTTATGACATCATTAAAAATAGTAACCCTGTAATCGAAATGGAAATCACAAAATAGAGGAGAACCGCCATGTTAGAACTTCGTAATATTAGTCGCATATATAAACAAAAGAAAGGGCCGCAAGTCGCCGCCCTTGATCAAGTCTCATTGACCTTCAATAAAAAAGGAATGGTCTTTATCTTAGGAAAATCAGGTTCTGGTAAATCCACCCTTCTTAATGTAATTGGCGGTCTTGATAAATATACAAGCGGCGACCTTCTTATCAAGGGTAAATCAACCAAAACTTTCACACAAAGTGAATTCGATAGTTATCGTAATACGATGATCGGATTTATCTTTCAAGAATACAATGTGCTCGATGATTTTACAGTTGGGCAAAATATCGGTATCGCCCTTGAACTTCAAGGCAAGAAAGCTGATAGTGCAACGATCAATGAATACTTAGATCTTTTAGACATGCTTGGTTATGCAACTCGAAAACCGAATACCCTTTCCGGTGGGCAAAAACAACGGGTCGCGATTGCTCGGGCCCTTGTCAAAAACCCCGAAATCATCATGGCGGATGAGCCAACGGGAGCCCTTGATAGTGCCACAGGTCGTCAATTATTTGAGTCATTAAAAAAACTTTCGGAAGATAAACTCATCATCGTTGTTACCCATGATCATGAATTTGCAGAAACTTATGGCGACCGAATTATTGAATTTAGCGACGGAAAAGTAATTCGTGATATTACAAAAGACAATACCGCAATAAAGAAAGAGAAAGTAATTAATGAAAATGGTATTACTGTGTCTGCTGGTTATGTCTTAACCGAAGAAGACCTTAAAGAAATTAATGCCTACTTAAAGGGGCGAGAAACGAAAACGACGATTTCGGTTTCAAGTAGTGACTATAAATTTAATCCTACCACCCAACCTGAGCCCTTTCCTCAAGCCGCAAAGTTGCCGCTCATTAAGTCACGGTTACCGTTTCTTTCCGCACTTAAAATTGGGGCTAGCGCATTAAAACATAAGACCTTTCGTCTAGCGCTTAGTATCTTGCTGGCATCAACTGCTTTTGCGATGTTTGGCCTCACAGATACAATGGCAAGCTTTAATCAACATAACACGACCTTAAATACAATGATTGATGTAAAAGTTGAAACCTCCTCAATTAAAAAAATACAACGTACAAAAACAGAATTTGATAATTATTATTTTGAAAATGACCTTCGCTTAACTGACCAGGATATCACTTCTTTAAATGCCATTCATGAGGATGTAGCCATTTTCCCGATGCTTAAAAATGAGACCTTTGGTTATACTAATCACGTCGGCGATGCCGAAGCCATGTCTAATGATCCTTACTTTGGTTATGTTACTGAAAGTGGGTTCACCCACCTCACAACCGCAGATTTAACTAAAGCAAACTTACGTTTGCGAGCCGGCCGTTTACCTGAAGAAATTGATGAAATTGTCATTCCCCAATATGTGTTTGATATGTTCAAGAAATTTGATTTTCGGACCAATAGTTTATCGGATAGGGTCAAAATTAATACATATCAAGATATTATCGATAAAACCATGACGACCTTCACGACTAGTTATACAATTGTAGGGGTTATGGATACGAATCTTGATTACACCCCTTTCCAAAAGCTCGCTGACGCACGTCAAGATCCAACCATTAATACCTTTATGGTTTATCTTCAATATCAAGAATACTTAAAATCGTCCTTTCACCAAACTATCTTTGTCCATGAAGATTTCTTCGCGGACAAAGCGACACAAATTGTTGAATACATTAACCCATCTGGAACGTATTTTTATTTTGATTATTTAGATGGCGGTGAGTTCCGTGATTACCAATATATTAATTCGTTTTACCCAACATCGAATCTCGATAAAATGAAAACTGCGATCTTCTTTGATGAAAGTACGACCGCTGAAACAATGACAACTCATGAGTACGTCATTAATGCTTCACTCCTTAAGTTTGAGGTTCCCGCTTTAGACAGCATTGTGAGCACAGGTATCGCAGCCGTCACCGATGATTTAGTCGCCACCACGGCTAACGATGAGGCGATTGAAGCTTTTCTCAAACAATTTTATGACAGTTTTGACTTTGCAAGCCCCGATGATGTTAAACCTTATACCACTTGGACAGCTTTAGAACAAACTGAATATCGCTATGCCTACGCGGACGTTCTCTTAACCCCGTACATGTTTTATGAAACGAATCCATTTCAACCACTTATAACTGGCAAAACGTTGCTCATCAATAAAATTAAAGGGCCAATTGCTTCGTCTCTCGATCCAATCACCTTTGAATTAGTGAAGGAAGACGGAAATGGCCCGCAAAAATATTCAAATTCAAAAATTGTCGGTGTTGATTTTGATTTTGGTAACTTTCTTTATGTAACGGATGCCTATCAAGTCACCCCCCGCCTCTATATCAGTAGCGATACGGCCTCATTATTCGGCCTATCCCTAAATGGTATCTACCCGACTGCGATTGTTTACCATGGTCAAAACAAGGACATCATGAAAAAGATTGTAAGTCTCAATTATGATGGAACCGGCAATCAGACTGGTGAGTTCTTTAGAATCAACAACCAAGTGCTTGCGATAGTGAATACTGTGGGTTCTTATCTTGAAATGTTCTCTCAAATCTTTACGATTATCGGTACCATCTTTGCAATTTTCGCAGCTTTATTACTCGTTAACTTTATCACCCTCAGTGTGGCATTTAAGAAACAAGAAATAGGTATTTTACGGGCAATTGGAGCGCGAGGGGTTGATGTGTCAACGATCTTTATGAACGAAGCCGGGATCATCGCCTTAATTAATTATGTAATTGCCTTAACAGCGACCATTATCATATCCGGGGTCATCAATAATTATTTCAAAACACAATTTGGCATTGACCTTATCATTTTGATTGTTGGTATTCGTCAAATCTTACTCATCCTCGTCATTGCTGTTGGGATTGCGGCATTATCAAGTTTCATCCCCGTCTTTAGATTAACCCTTAAAAAGCCGATTGATGCGATTAAAGGGCGATAAAAAAAGAACCCTTTGGGGTTCTTTTAATCATCATTTAAAAATTTATTTTATCGGACGAATATAGAATTTGCCAAATACTTGCCGGAGATCGCTGACATTAACAAAGGCGCGTTCATCAACTTGTTGAATGAGGCGAACGACATCGGCCACTTCATTACTTGAGACGGTCATATAAATAATCGTTTTTTCACTATTACTAAAGACGCCCATTCCTTTAACCGTTGTGGCACCATGTGGGAAGTTTGAAATAAGTATCGTTGCAAGTTCTTCGTGATTCGTAATAATTTGGACTTGCGCTTTTTTATTGCGGACGTTAATGAGGTCAATCACAAATGACGTCATCACCAAATAAGTAATACTCGAAATAAAACTTGTGATGGCAACGTTCACATTTGTAATACCAGGATCGGTAATGACATCGGAAGTCGTGCTTGGTTTAATTAAATTTAAGACAAAATAAAAGGAAACGACCACAATATTAAAGGACACATTATATTTACCAACGCCCTCACTTTTACGATTCGCAAAGTAATACGCAATGATATCCATGCCACCACTACTTACGTTGCCTTTAAAGGCAATTGCAGCGCTAAAACCGGCCAAAATACCAGCGTATAGTGTTCTTGTTAATTGAGAATCATATAAGACGGATGTTTCCCAACTTTGCGGAATTAAACTGATAAAAGTAGACGCAAGAAACACATTAATAATTGAAAAAATAGTAAATCTTTTGCCGATTTTTAGCCAACCGAGAATGAAAACGGGAATATTAAGCAGAAAATAAAGGATCGATTGTAAGACATTTTCGGCCACTAATTTAAAACCGAGAATATCATAAATTAATTTAACAAAGTTTTGACTAAGACCCGATACGCCCCCACCGACGAAAAGCACTTGACGTCCGCTCACACTATTCATGGTAGCGATCGAAGGATGGATAAAAAGTCGGAACGCCAAAGCATAGGAAAAAGCACTAATGGCAACGAGAATCAGAAGATAAAACCACTCTAAGAATATTTTAAGCCGTGGTCTTTTGGCTATCACATTTTTTAAATCACTAATCAATTTGAATCTACGTCCCATTGCATTTCCTCGCTCACAAAGATTATAGGTAAAACCCTTTAAAGTTGCAATGTTAATTCGCTAGATTTGGTATTTTTATTGAAAGCAGCTGATTAATCTATGATAAGATTTAAAAGCTGATGAAATTTGAAGAAAAAGACTTATCTTTTGTTTGAAAATTTATAAGTGTAATGCTATTATTAAACGTGCTCTATTATAAATAGAAGGAGGAAACATTTAATGAAAAAAATCTTAAGTGTTATTGGTGGTTTCTTTGTCGCAATTTGGCGATGGATTAAAGAAACAGCGTGGGTCCAACCACTCTTAATCGTTGGAATCATTTTCGGGGTTATCTTTGCGATCCCAAGTGTCGTAGATGGCATCAAAGCGATCGAAGAAAGAAACAATAGTGCGGAAACTTACTATAAAAAGTTCCAAGTATCCTTAAGAGGTGCTGAAAATAGTGCCGCCGATAAATTACTGCAAGAAATTAAGGACAACGAGGATAATGAAAGCAATTCATTAGACGGTCAAAAATTCATTCTCGTCTTCGTCCAAAAAGATGGCAACTGTGCTGCATGTACCGCTGCTCGTGAAGGCTTTGAGTACTTAACCGGTGACGGCAAAACCTTACTCGATGACGGCAAAAAATTCACCATCAAAACCATCTTTGTTGATGAAGAATTAACCAAACGTTATAAAGAAGACTGGAAAAAAGAAGGCAGTGTTAAAGAAGATGATCAAGCTGAAACCGCCTTTGAAGCCTTCTTAGATCGTAATTTTGATAAATTTGAAACCTATGCTGGCCAAGCGCAAGAAACAAACTTCTTCCTCAATGGTGGCATTAGTGAAACACAAATTACCGATCTCGAATCTGCTGAAAAGACCAAGTTTCAAACGCCAACTATGATTCAAGTTGACTTCTCCATCCCAGAAGGTGGTGTGACCAACGTCTTCATTGGCGTCAATGCTAAAGGCGATACCAAACTTGATAAGGCTCAATATCTTGCCGATGCATGGAATTATAAAGGCATCTTCGGACCAAACTACTCCGCTTAATAAATTTAACTAAACTAATAAAAAGACCCATCGAGATGGGTTTTTTTATATATTCAATCGTTAACTAGTCTTCAAATCTTAAGTTATTGGAGAGTGACTAGGAAAAACATTGCAATTAAGAAATAGGATTGTAAAGCGAAGAAGTCATTAATGGTCGAAATTAGCGGGCCAGATGCAGCCTTTTCATCAAATTTGAAAGCCTTTAAAATGATCGGGGTTAAAACACCCGCAAGCGCACTAATAGACATCGCAGCGATTAACGAAAGGCCAACGACAAGTGCATAAGTAATAGCATGGGGGTTACCGGTAATCATTAAAAATAAATAGACAACGCCAAAACCTAGAATCCCAGAAAAAACACTATTAATGATGCTAATCGTCATTTCACGCCAAAAGTGTTTGCGCACCTTAATATTTCCCTGATGTAAACTTAAAATCGTCACACCCATACTTTGTGTACCAATATTACCGGCCATCCCAAGAATCATCGGTTGAAATAACACAAGCCCAACGAAGGCACTGATAAGGCCTTCAAAAGAGGTTAATCCACTCGCAATTACAAGGTTTAAAATCACCGAAAGCAAAAGCCAGGGAATCCGTGTTAAGGCCGTCCGACTTGCACTAAGATTGTCATCATCTTCTGCAACCTTCACCATCGCCCTTAACATATTTTCATGTGAATCAGCCATTAAATTCAAAGCGTCAGTTTCGGAGATAAAGCCAATCATCTCACTATCATGCGTTAAAACTGGGAGCATTAATATGTCATAATCACGGATAAGCTTTAATGCTTTTGTAAATTTATCATCTTCATACACAAATGGAAACTTCGTATCGATGATCTCTTCGATTGGTGTCCCCGACCGTGCAGCAATCAAATCCTTAATCGTTGTTGCACCGACATATTTATTCGCTTCGTCATGAAAGAAAATGACATCAATTTCATCGTTTTCGGCGGCATTGGCAATGGTGTTATACGTCGCTTGTTTAACCGAAATGGTATGCGGAAAAGAAATAAAATGAGGTGAACTAACAGCCGCAGCACTATCCGCTTCATAGGTAAATAGTTTGATAACCGCCTGGGCACTCTTGCGATCCACCAACTTAAATAACGAAATTCGTTCCTCTTCACTGAAAAATCCAAGCAAGGTTTTAAGATCGTTTACACTTAAAAGATTAAGTAATTGCCGTTGCTCGTTTGCTTTTAGCATCTTAAAAAAACTTACTTGTAAGTCGTCATCCAAGAAAATATAGAAATCACTAAACTTCTTCGCCCCCACGAGTAAAAAAATGCGGTAACGTTGATTAGGATTATCAGTAAAAAGCTCAGCTAAAGTGGAGGTCGTTGAAGAGAGTAAGATGGGTTTTAATAAACGGTCAGTGGTATCAAAATTAAAGGTCATAAACGCCTCCTTTCTAAAGAATTAGCATCGCTAGGCTGAAATAGATTAGTAAACTCAAAATATCAATCGAGGTGGTAATCAGTGGTCCACTGGCGACCGCCGGATCAAGGTTAATTTTGCTAAGTGAGATAGGAACCAAAAAACCGAATGCAAATGCCATTAACACCGTAAAAACCAGCGATAAACTAACGACAGTGGCCAGCAAGATCGGCGCTTGGTATTCGGTAAAATCGGCAAAAAAGTAGGTGATTATAAACGATACTGCAGAAAGAGTAATACCAACAATAATGCCAGAGATAACCTCTTTACGCCCCGTTTTTTTAATATCGGAATCTTCTTTATTTAGTGAAATGAGGGTGACTGCTAGTGTTTGACTTGCCACATCGCCACCGACATCAAGAATAAGAGGTTGAAAGAAAGCAAGGGCAACTGTCGCTTGAATGACAGCCTCAAATTGACTCGTAATTAACGCAATCAAAATCGATAAAACTAATAAGCCTAATAACCACGGTAAGCGTTCTAGTGCACTTTTAAAAATCCGGTCCTTGAAGTTAATCGCTGGGAGTGCGCTTAATTTTGAAAAGTCTTCAATCGCTTCATTATGAAATTCTTCAATGATGTCGCTTGCGGTGATGACCCCAACTAAAACACCACCTTCATTCGTAATCGCGAGATCATGATCACTAAACTCCTTCATAAAGGAAATCACATCTTCAAGGGGGGCAGTATCAAGAAAGGTTGTTTCGATTGATAGTAGGTCACTAACAACTAGAGGCGGTTTTGCTTTTAAAAGCATCTTTAGAGGAAGTTGACCTAAATATTTTTGATTGTCATCCGTTACAAAAATTGTTTGAATTGAGCTCACATCTCCTGCCATCTTGATTACTTTCTTGGTGGCCACTTTAACTTCATCGTGAAGACCAACCACCACAAAAAGGTTGTTCATGACAGAACCGGCTTGTTCCTCATCATACTTGAGCAAGGCAACTGCTTTATTTTCTTCCCCCAGGGTGGTCACTAATTGCTCGCTTACTTCTTCTGGCAATTCCGCAATGATATCAGCGGCATCATCGGGATCAAGTAAATTAACAATCGATTTTTGTTGTGCGATTTCCATCCGTTCCAAAAATGGCGCGGCCCGTTCGGGATCGAGATAACTCAAGACTGCCGCATAGGTTTCTTCTTTCAAAAGCGTTAAAAGATAGGCCTGGCTCATCTTATCAAGGGAGTCATAAAGCGCAATCAAATCAAAAGGATGCATATCATTAACAAGTTCTACATCATCTTTCGTCATCAACCGTTCATTAATATTTTCTAATAATTCCATCATATGCCTCCTCTCTTAACTTCTTAATTATAACTTATAAAACATAAAAAGGGGGATAGCATCCCCCTTTATCGTTTTAATATGAGTTCTAATCTATTTACTTAACAAATGCTGCTAAATGATTGGCAATCCCCTCTGCTTCTTCTTCGCTTAGGGCTTCAACCATCACGCGCACAAGTTGTTCAGTCCCGCTAGAACGAACAAGAATACGCCCATGTCCACCTAACGTTTTTTCACAGCGTTTAATTTCACTGAGTAGCGTTGGATCTTGCATGGCTCTTACTTTGTCAACAACTTTAATATTCACAAGTTTTTGAGGGAATTTCTTGAACTCGGTCACAAAAGAACCAAAGGTTGTTTGTTCCGCGGCTAAGACGTCTAATACCTTCATCAACGTATAAATACCGTCTCCAGTCTTAATATAGCCATTAAAAATAGTATGACCTGATTGTTCACCGCCAATTAGGTAACCATGCTCAACCATTTCCCGTTGAACATATTTATCACCCACATCGGTGGCGACATGTTTCGCTCCGATATTGGCGAGCGCAACATTTAGACCATAGTTTGCCATCACCGTTACGACAACCATATCTTGCGGCAAAATATTTAATTTTTTGTAGTGTTTTGCAAGTAAGTATAAAACATAGTCACCATCGAAATCTTCGCCTTTTGGACCAATAAAGAGAACCCGGTCCGCATCCCCATCAAAGGCAACGCCAAGATCATATTTACCAGGTGCATCAAGAATCATCTGGCGAAGTTTATCAATATGCGTGGACCCGCAATTATCATTGATATTAATGCCATCTGGTTTGATGCAAATAATATCAGCTTTAAGATTTAAACCTTCAAGAACTTCTTGAATCACACTTGAGGCACTCCCGTTAGCGCCATCAACTAATAACTTCAATTTTAATGTATCGCGATAGGCGGCTCGCACGTAATGAACATATTCTTTAAGTAAGGCTTGTTGATCAGTAAAGATGCCAATTTGATCATGCGTTCTAAGTGGTAACTCCACATTTGAAGCGATATAGGATTCTATTTCTCTTTCAATATCATCACGAATCTTAAAGCCATTCGTATCAAAAATTTTAATGCCATTATCCGCAAATGGATTGTGAGAGGCGCTAATCATGATGCCATAGTCATAATTATGTTTTTTGCAGAGGTATGCAAGGGCTGGCGTTGGGGCAACCCCAATCGAACCGACATCGCCGCCGCTACTTAAAATACCGGCAATAATACTACTTGCAATCACGGTTCCACTCCGTCTTGTATCATAGGCAATTAAAATCTTATTTTGCTTACCATATTGACCAAGAAAGGCCCCGACCTTAAAACTAAGTGTTGGGGTTATCAAAATGTTTGCTTTGCCACGAATGCCGTCAGTTCCAAATAATTTCATATATGTATCCTTTTAATATTTAGCAAATAGATAATCAATTATAACTTTACGGAAGTCATCCGGATTAACGGGCTGTAAACTGCCTTTATACGCAATGGAGATACGGCCTGTTTCCTCACTCACAACAATCGTCACTGAATCACTTACCTCACTGATCCCAAGCGCTGCCCGATGGCGTGAACCAACTTTACCTGCTAATGGTTTTGTTGAAGGGGTAAAGTAAACACTCGCCGCCAAAATAGCGTCATCCCGAATCACAACTGCACCATCATGAAGCGTGGTACCTTTATAAAAGATGGTCGTTAAAAGAGCCGCACTCACCGGGGCATTAATCATAGTGCCGTTTTTGAGCAAATCCGTTAATTGATTGGAACGTTCAATCGTAATTAGCGCTCCCATTTTTGTCTTTGATAAGTTTAAGACGGCAGAAACAAGTTGGTTTGCAAGTTCTTCTTGATCAAATATTTTACGAAAGGTCCGTTTTGCACGGCGATCCTTCGGTGAAGCACTATTAGAAATTAACCACCGATATTCAGCAATATTACCAAATAAGAAGGTAACCACTCCGAAAAAATAGACCATCATTAAAACATAGAAGAGATAAGGAAGTCTGAGCACACCTGCAACAAGGATCGCAACTGTGGTTGCAAGAATCATCATTTTAGGAAAAATTCGTTTGAGTGTAAATAAAAGAAAAACATCAATCGTGATCAGAACAAGCGCAATAATAATCAATTGAATCAGGTCAATTTGCACAGGGGTGAGGGACGCTAAAAAATTCATAATATCGGTTTCCTTGCTAATGTACTAATAGTTTAGCATGAAAAAAGCTGCTTTTACAAAGTAAAATATGCAATTTAAGGGTTATTTTATAATTTTCTTAATAGAACATCATTTTCTATGAATAATCGTTATGTTATGAAAGTCCTTATTCCTTCATACCAGCTCCATATTTTACAATAACGGCTTAGAACCATCTAAAATATTTTGATCAACTTAAGTCATTCTTTATTTCATCATACGAAGTACCCTATGTTCACCTCATTATTGTACAAGAGACAGGCCATTAAGAATTGCTATAATTGTCGATTTCTTTTTTTGCCTATCATTTTCTTTGCCATTTTCTTATCCTCCGGGCACTAAATATTTTTTTGTTTACTTGCTCTAAATCTTCTAGATTTCTAACAGAAAGAAGGTAACGGTAGCGATAGAATTAAACTCACAAGTTAAGTTTTGATAACAATACTCTCTATTTGTAGGAATGCACCTTGTCCAGGCATGATTAATTCCTCACTTTAATGCGGTGTTTATCTAGCTTCTGGTTATATGTATCAATGTCTTTTCGATTTAAACTTTTGGGATAAACGAGATTAACATTTGGATCCTTCTTTCCACTTTTTAAAGGCGCTGGAGCATGCATTAACGTCCTTCTTGAGTCCAGACTTGAACTTGCCGATATAATCAGCAGACATGCCATCATAGACGTATAGTGGTTTTCTTGGTGTCCTTTTCATGGTTGCTTTCTTCACCGGTTTTTTTCCTGTTTTTATAACCGCTTTTGTCATAGTTTTTTCCTCCTACTTGACAATTTGTTTATTACTTGATTAAATGTACTTGATGAAGCTAACCACTTCAGTAGTCCACGAATTGGTTATTCGTGGGAGGTATGGAACAGCATTTATGTTGTTCCTTTTTTTCTTCCTTTGAGAACCCTAATTTTTTTCCGGTTCAGTTTAGAAGACTTAGAATTCTTAAAGACATTCTTTTTGATTTCAACAACATCTTCTTTTGAAAGGTGATCATTAGTTTTATTTTTAACAAATCTATTATTGTCGACTATAATTTTTTTGCCGTTGGACTCCGTTTCAACAAACGCTTTATAAGTAGATTTGCCTTTTTTATAATTTGGCAATCCGTGTCCACCTTTGGTTGTTAATTTAACAATGGCGAGTTCATCATTTTTGTTTGAATCAACCACAACAACTTTACGATATAAATCATTCTTACTTGGATGTTCTTTTTTTATATATTTAGAATTACCAAGATATTCATCCCTTGTTTGCAGGGTCGTACCGTTTTTAATCTTTTTGGAAACATTTTTATTTTTCTTTTTCATAATCCCTCACTTTAGAAAGGTAGTATTTCGACCCATTTGAACGAAATATTAAGCCAAGTGAACAATATCCAGAAGGCGGCAATAATTGCAGCCCCTATGCCTATGTATGTCCATTTTCCAGCAAGTTTAAGCTTGCGTGATTTGATATCATGATCGCTCATGTTTCTTCCACTTCCTGAATAATAAATTCCGCGTTTAATTTTGCGTTTTTTTCATGTTGCACGTAATTCATTTCCGGATCAGATAAGAAGTGTTTAACAATGATTCCAGGCGCGAGGATGATGTTCACTGAATACCAGGGCAGCCCAATCCTCTTCTTGACTTTAGAAGACTTAACAATGCCTTTATAGAGCACGACTGGTTTAGCAACCTTCATGCAGCGTTTATCCACATAATAAGTACATTTAATTTTCACTAAATTAAACCAATGATGAACCTATAACCGAAATGACTTTAAGGTGGTAAATTTATAAATATAATAAAGAAGTAATATGAATGTTACTCCACATTATATTGGACATAGTCATATTGCTTCATTAATAAAAGAATCAAAAACGTTCAAGAAACAAATGTGAGTTTCGTGAAATGAGATATTCACGAAGGAATAACTACTGTATAAAAAACTTCGGACCAATCAAATCGCTGATTCGAAATCAATAGAGATAAGTGATTTTTAATATATTTTATCGTTCGTGCGGGCCAAATACATGCAAACAAAATAAAAAAAACCGCATATAATACGGTTATTTTTAATCATGGCGGAGTAGGTGAGACTCGAACTCACGCGCCAGTTACCCGACCTACTTCCTTAGCAGGGAAGCCCCTTCACCAACTTGGGTACTACTCCGTCTTGGTAAATAATAGCATAAGCCGTTATTTTTGTAAACGAATAAATTAGTAGGCCCGAGCAATTATGACAACATATTTTGCAGGTTTACCGCTCACAAGACATGTGGCGGCAAAAGGGGTTTGATTAAACGGTAAAGCACGGGCGGTTGCTTGGAACTTTTCTTTGATTAAATCAAGATCTTTTTGGTCCCCGCTCCACATCATTTTGGCATAGCCTAATTTAACATTAAGGACATGATCTAATTCTTCCATCGTCTTGACTTCAGTCGTATGATCGAGTAAATAGGTAAGGGCTCTTTGGTACATGGCATCATGAATATCGTCAAGCATCAGTAATGTTTCTTTTTCTAGTGCACTATCTTCGAGACTAAATTTAGCGTGATTAAAACGAAATGCACCGCTAATCATGCCCGCTTTTAAATCTCTTGGGCCAATTTCTAAACGTAACGGAATACCTTTCATTTCATATTCGGCAAACTTCCAGCCTGGGGTTTTATCACTCTTGTCGAGTTTGACGCGGAGGCCAATCGCTTTGAGTCGGTTTTCAATTTCAGCGGCTTTTTGTAAGACCCCTGGTTGATTTGGTTGAATAGGGATAATGACAACTTGAATGGGGGCAATACGCGGTGGTAAATTAAGTCCATTGTCATCACCATGCGCCATGATTACACTCCCAATAAGACGCGTCGAGACACCAAAACTTGTTTGATGGACATATTGAAGGGTATTATTTTTATCTTGGAATTGAATGTTAAAGACTTTAGCAAAACCTTGACCAAAATAATGGGTAGTACCGCTTTGTAGGGCTTTCCCGTCTGGCATCAGCGCTTCGATCGTAAAGGTTTGTTCTGCCCCTGCAAATTTTTCTTTTTCGGTTTTGGTTCCGGTTAAAAAAGGAATCGCAAGGATGTCTTTTCCCATCGTCTCATACACTTTTAACATATCAAGCGCGTGGGTGCGCGCTTCGACTTCGCTTTCATGAATAGTATGGCCTTCTTGCCATAAGAATTCAGATCCACGTAAGAAGGGACGGGTTGTTTTTTCCCAACGTACAACTGAGCACCATTGGTTATATAATTTCGGTAAATCACGATGGGAACTTACGATCTTTGCAAAGTGATCACAAAAGAGCACTTCACTTGTTGGCCGAATAATGAGCGGGTCTTCTAATTTTTGACTTCCCCCAATCGTTGCGATTAAAGTTTCAGGCGCAAAGCCTTCAATATGGTCCTTTTCTTTTTGAAAAAGACTCGTCGGAATGACAAGCGGCATATAAACATTTTCGTGACCTTTTTCTTTAAACTTACCGTCAAGGTATTTTTGAATATTTTCCCAAATTGCGTAACCATAAGGGCGATAGATAATAAACCCTTTGACATCACTATAATCCATTAATTCTGCTTTTCGGCAGACGTCAGTATACCATTGGGCGAAATCTTGACTTTGCGTAGTAATCGCTTCATTTTTTATTTTGTTCATCTTTATTTCCTCTTACTAAAATTAATAATTTTCAATGCTTTCTTTTTGTCGATGGTTTGGAGGGATACCTCTTTTTTACTGATTTCATCACTGGCGATGTAATCCACTCCGGCTCGAATATAGTATTCGATTTCACTCCACTTTGGTAAATCCGTAATAATAATCGGTCGCTTATGACGAAGTAGTTTACCAAGCGTCGCCAATAGATATAGACGTTCGCGTTCTTTCCCGACGGTGTAACTAAGAATTGTGTCATTCACCATAAAGAAGTCGACTTCGCCATATATTTTATCAGGAAGTGTTAATTCCGTATCACTAATAATAAGGGTAACTTGGTAACCGAGTTTTTTGATTTTTTTAATTTCTTTAGCCATTTCTTCAACCGAATCGAAGTTATTGCCAATATCATGTTCCTCAAGCATAAAAACAAGTTTTAAATCTGCGGCAAAGGGTTGGAGTGAAAAAGTTTCGGACAAGAACGCAATCGTATCCACATTAATGGGAATAAAGACGAGTTGGCGATGATTACGGCGCATATTGTAATAACTTGCCGCTGTCTTTCGTAAGACCATTTTCATAAGCGTTTCATTTTGATTGTTTTCACGGGCAAAGGTCTCTAAATCACTAAACTTTGTAAATAAAGATCCCGTTGGTGCATAGACGGTTAAATAACCAAGAATTTCAACATTTCGGGCATCAACAATTGGTTGGAAATAAATTTCCACACTTTTTTTAATGACGATGCTTGCTAGTTCATCACGGTACAGGCTTAAATCGAGATCTTTTACCTCTTGATTAGGATTATGGATTAACCCTTTACGGAGTTCGCGATGGGCGTGGACACTTAATTCTTCCGCCGTTTTAATACACATTTTCATGTCTTTAAAGTGTTTAGCTTGGGCAAGACCATAGGCTAAGGAATAATCATCATGCCCATTCTTTTCAAGATAAGCACTTGTACGGCGGACTATTTTTTGGATGACTTTAACGATCTCTGCGACATCTCTCGAACGCGGCATATAAATACCAACCGTATAATTATCACTGAAACGAATAATCCGGTTTTTGCTCCGATAAAATGCCGTCTGATTTTGGAGCTCATACCAAAGATGTGGCACAACAGCCGGTGCATTGATGGTTCGCGGAATAAGGGAGGTAATATTTATCGCTCCATAGACACCTTTGCCGCGATGCGCATATTTCTTATATAGCCTTGTTAGCGCCGAACCATGGAGATAACCGATCGTTTCTTTCTTCTTAATGGTTAGATTCAATTGGTTATTGGGTTTTAGATAACGATAAAGATACGATTCGAGATGGATGATTTTCCGCACATAATCAATCTTATTCACTTCTAAAATTGAGGCATAAGAACGGCGAAGGTTTTTGACAAAGACATCAACTTTATAGGAGAGTTCCGCACCACTCTTCGGTTCAAGCAATTTGTTAACCCACTGTTCAAGCTCTTCGACTTCTTTAGCGGTGAACTGTTGATAAAATTGCGCAATCGGCCCTACTTTTCGATCGCGATATAGACCACGGTCAAAATAAGTTACTTGACCTTCAATAAAATCAAGAGCAAAAATCCGAGGGGTTGTTAAATTACCAATAATCGTAATATCATCCTTGATATCTTTCCGATTCATTTTATGGACTAAAATCGACAAGCCAACTAAAAAAATGATTCCAAGCAAACCAAGGAGGAATAGGAGGACATTGTCAATCATAAAATCTAATATATTTTGCATAACTGTTTACTGTGTATATTATACACAATTTAACATTTTTCATGAATATATTGCCAATTATCGCCCATTCAAATTGATTGTTTGCTATAATAATTTTTACGGAGAAATACCCAAGCGGCTGAAGGGGTCGGTCTCGAAAACCGATAGGAGGAGCAATCCTCGCGAGGGTTCAAATCCCTCTTTCTCCGCCATCACTGAATGCAGGCTTTGGTCCAAAATATCAGAGCTTTTTTTATTCGATATATGACTAGCATGAAATATGAATAACTAGGGAGGATGAGCATGTCAATATCGCAGTAATTACCAACTAATGGTAAAATTTACTTAACAAAGGGATTTAGGAAGGGAGGAAACAATGAGTAAACGATTATTAGTCGTTGTGGATTATCAAGTTGATTTTGTAAGTGGCTCTCTTGGCTTTCCGGGCGCGAACCATATCGAAAACATCATTATTGACACAATTAAAGATCACTTGCGGACAGATGATGACATTGTCTTTACAAAAGACACACACTTTGAGAATTATCTTGAAACCCTTGAGGGAAAACACTTACCAATCATCCATTGTATTAAAGGTACCCCTGGTCATGAGATCTACGGTGAGGTAAAATCATATGCAAATCGAGTTAAAAAAGTGTATGAAAAACACACCTTTGGCTCACTAGAGCTCGCCGCTGATGTGGCTCAAGAAAGGTATCGTGACATTACCCTGGTTGGGCTCGTCACCAATATTTGTATCCTAAGTAATGCGCTCTTACTTAAAGCCGCCCTTCCAGAGGCAAACGTCATCGTCCTCCGCGGTGGGGTTGATAGCTATGACAAAGACCTTAGAGGTGCTGGCGGGCACGCAAATCATCATCCAATAGATAAAAAAATAAGTTCACCCGAAAGTGAACTTTTTTTAATCAATGGCGCGCCCGACACGACTCGAACGTGTGACCCCAACCTTCGGAGGGTTGTACTCTATCCATCTGAGCTACGAGCGCGTAACTTAAATATAATACTTCAATTTACAAATAATTCAAGCCATTAAGATAAAACGACATCCAAAATCATCATAATGAGAAATCCCGCCATCACCGCAAATGTACCGCGGTGATCAGTTTCACTTAGTTTTGCTTCAGGAATGAGTTCCTCCACAACGACATACATCATGGCGCCTGCTGATAAAGAAAGAAACCAGGGTAATAATTCTTTGAAAAAGGTAGCAAAGAGAAAAGCGAGTAAGGCACCAATGGGTTCAACAATTGCACTAATCGTACCAAATCCAAAGGCTTTGCTCTTCTTCCCTAACCGTTGGGCCATTGGTAAACTAACTGCCGCACCTTCTGGAATATTTTGAAGTGCAATCCCGATTGAAAGGGCAAGCGCACCATACAAGGACAATTGTGAACTCCCTGGGTTAGTGGTCCCACTATAGGCAACGGCAAAGGCAAACCCCACCGCAATTCCTTCCGGAAAGTTATGGATCGTCATCGCCAAAAATAATTTGGCATCCCGGCTTAATGTTTTAGTCGGTAAGCCTTCGTTGACCTTACTGAGTTGATGGAAGTGGGGGACGATGATATCAATTAACCATAAGAGCAAAATGCCAATCACAAAACCTGCGACAACAGGAATAATGGCAAGGTTGCCCCAGCCGCTATCTTGGGCATATTCCAAACTTGGCATGATAAGCGACCAGATAGAAGCCGCAATCATAATACCGGCCGCAAATCCTAGAAGTATTGAATTTAGTCGATCACTAATCGGCTTACGGAAAAAGAAAACAGCGGCGGCCCCTAACATCGTCGCCAAAAACGGGATTGATAACCCGATAATAATAATCCATAGTTCAAGTGTTGTTAATGTCGCCATAACTCAAATTTTTACCTCACTACTAAAGATAATTTTATCATCAATAACGCCACTTATGCTTATTGATGATGACTTAATCTCCTTGAATAACGCAATTTGTTGATGAAGAAATGCTTCAATTGAATAATTAATGGTTATCCATTTAATACGAACAACTTCTTTCTGATTGAGGACATTGAAAATAATATTGCCATAACGGGCATTATTAAGATGCCCATTTTCATCGATGTCACTTGGTTGGACGACATATTGTCCAACTTTAACTTGCGGCACATTAATCCGAGTAAAATCATCACTAAATAACGATTCCTGATGAAACTCATTAAGCGGATAGGCATAACGATTTGAGGAAACAATTTTTCTAGTTTTAGCATCAACTAGAACCCACCGACTACGCGCTTTAGCAATTAATTGACCGCTCCCTTGATCAACAATTTTATAATGCCGATCGAAATAAAAGCGATTAGGCGCTAATGGCCACGTGGTTACTAAAACATCGGTCGGTAAAGAAGGAAAAGAGATGTATTCTATTTCGGTACGCGCAATGACCCAATATAAAGATTCTTTTAATAAATCTTCCCTTCCCGCACCTAATAAGTAAGCATGGCGGGCCGCGCAATTTTGCATAAGATCAAGTGTTCCTTGTAAACTTAATGTATTGCGGTGATCATAAAAATTAGTAGTTAAAACATACGTTTGATTAAAAATTGGCAATGGATTCATATGGACCTCTTTTCTAGGTTGCTGATATAAATAACGAGACAAAATGACATTGTCCGTTAACTAAAGTGTACGTGATTGGTGACTAATTATCCCCATTAAGGGTGTGATATTTTGGTTCATGGTGCAGCCAGAGAGACTCGAACTCTCACATCTTTCAATACAAGCTTCTGAGACTTGCGCGTCTACCAATTCCGCCATGGCTGCATCGCATATATTTTAACACCATCAAAACTAAAACTTAAGACGAACAATAAGAAAATGCATAATAGTGGCGCAAAGATTGATTGTATGGGAAAATCAACCCATGATTTCAATGGTGTTAACGAAACTGAAAACGAAGAAATATCGACTGACAATGATTGGTTATTTCCTTTTCTTCATTATTTTATATACCATGCTTGATTATCTAAATTTAGCGTATCCCTTGATGGCAGATAACTATGGGATGAGTCTTGTCGTCATGAACATTATTTTAAACCTGGCGATGGCGAGTTTAAGTGCCTTTTTGATTGCTGCGACAAGTGCACAATTTGACTTCTCAAAAAAATCTAGCAAAGGCGCTAATGCCTCTTTTATCTCGATCATTTTTGGTATTTTCACTTATGGCTGTACCCCTTGCGTGATTAGTTTTTTGGGGGCCATTGGTATTTCGTTTAGCGTCGCGGTCTTACCATTAGCGGGTTTACCGTATAAATTTATATCCCTCGGATTATTAGTTATCGGTCTTGTTTGGGTGCTGATTGCCATTAATAAAACAACATGCAAAATTCCTGAAACCAGAGATGACCTAAATATTATCTTAAAATAGTACTTTAAATTAAAAATATGACGGGTTCATTTAGTAATAGGTAACCCTTTTTAACTTCGACCTCTTCATCATTAATAAGATTAATGTAGATGCCGTCTTCAAGTGGGGCTTTTACTCTTACTGATTCACCGGAAAGATTAAAGAAGCCAAGGGCTTTTTCGTCTTCGTTTTCTAACACACCAAGAATCACTTTATCAAAGACAACCTCTTCAATTTTAAAAGTCTGATGATTCATAAAAATCGGTCGTTTCTTGATCTCAACTAAAGACTTAATGAATTCATAAAATTTCGGGTCATGAATCGTGAAATCAACTTTATCGGTATCAAACAAGGAGGGTCGATGGTTAGCCTTCACTTCTTGTCCGCCATAAAGATAACCAACCCCATTTTGGAAGAAAGACCACGCCGTGATGTTTTGTAAAACTAAATCATTTTTACAAAGTTCGCGAATTCTTGATGTATCGTGATTTTCAATAGTTCTTATTTTTAAGTAGTTCTTAGGATAATTCTCTTCTTGATAACGGACCCCATCAAGGTAAGGTTTAAGCGGTTTTTCTCCTGCTAAAAACGCTTTAAGCGACGGATAAACGTCATAATCATAAAGAATATCGAATGCGCTATAGAGTTCTTTATCTTCATGGCCGAGATGATTATTTTCATGAAGGAAAGTAAGGAAATGGGGTTCGACCGATTCACTTAACCAAATGAGTTCGGGATGTTTCGAATCTAATGATTCACGCACATTTTCCCAAAATGCAATCGGGACCAGAGGCGCTACGTCCGCACGGAAACCATCCACCCCAATCTTCACCCAATAGGTGAGCATCTCTAACATGTAATCCCATAATTTCCGATTTGAGTAATCAAGATCGATAATATCGCTCCAATCGCCAACCTTGTTACCTAATTTTCCATTTTTATAAAAATAGAAATCGGGGTGTTCTTTAAGAAGGGTCGCATCTGGACTTGAATGATGGAGGACGATATCTAAAAGTACTTTAAATCCAAGTATATGGGCAGATTTTAGAAACGTTTTAAAATCGTCAAGGGTACCGAGTTCCGGATTAATCAAATAATAATCCTTAATTGCATAGGGGCTCCCCAGTTGTCCTTTCCGAGCAATCTCGCCAATTGGATTAATGGGAAGAATATAAAGAATTGAAACGCCGAGCGCCTTAATTCGCGGTAAATCATCGATAAGTGAAAGAAAGGTTCCCTCTTTCGTATGATTACGGACATAGATCTGATAAATGGTTTGGTTTTTTAAATATGTTTTTCTTTTCATAACCATATTTTAGCAAAGGCACTTCAAATAAGGAAGGATAAGAAAAACCACCCGAAGGTGGTATTTAGTGCATTCTGGTGGAGTCGACGAGGATCGAACTCGCTACCTCTTCCATGCCATGGAAGCGCTCTCCCAGGTGAGCTACGACCCCATAATTGCTTGTTTATATTAATACTATTTTAGAAAGTTGTCAAATGTTTTCACTACTTTCGGTTTTAAACATAATCGCCAGGACGCCATGATGGGTTATTTGGTCGGGTGTGTAATAAATTTCCATATCATGATGGGATACCGTCTCCCCAATGACATACCCTAATAATAGCGGATCATGATGACGATACAGTTCTTCAAAGTTTGGGAATGCTTCTATTTTTAAAACACTTGCGCTTAATTGCTCGCCAGTAGTCCGGTTAGTAAAAATGAGACGATCACCAACGCATATTAAGCGTCTTTTTGCGTCATTAAGCCGCATTTCAATCGTCTTTTTTCCTTCACTGATTAAGCGGAAAGGTTCTTGATGCAATGTTAATTCATGTATTTTCATTAAAAATGGCGCACTGGGGAGGATTCAAACCTCCGACCTACCGCTTAGGAGGCGATTGCTCTATCCACTGAGCTACCAGCGCACTCTCTTAATCATATCAAATTTCGACAATAAGTAGTAAAATACATGTATGCAAAAAATGAAAATTACGCGTGCTTTTGAAAAATTTTTAAACACAAAAAATATTCACATTACCTACTGTGAACGCTTTTTAGGCGGGATGAGTAACTATACTTATCACGTCGTCGTAAATGGAATCGATTATGTCATTCGTATCGCTAATCACGAAGGTAAAATATACGTTGACTATCCGAGTGAAAAACTTCATCTCTTTCTTCTAGAACCCTTCGAAATTACGAGTAAAACCCTTTACTACGATACGAAGACCGGCATTAAAATTGCGTCCTACCTCCCCGGCCATAATTTGACAAAGGATTTAACAAATGCTGATTACGAAGGGGTGGCCAATGAGTTAAGATATCTTCATAGCCTTGACATTGAAGGGATTGATTACGATATGCCAGGACGCTTTAAACGCTATGAGAAACTTGTTAAAAATCATCTAACTGACACATATACCCAACTCAAAGCCTTATGGACGAATGAATACCATACGCACTACGAATCCTTACCAAAAGTCTTTACTCACGGAGATGCGCAACGGTCTAATATCATCAAGGATAAAGAAAAATATTTTCTAGTAGATTTTGAATTTGCCGGGATGAACGATCCCTTCTTTGATATTGCAAGTTTTGGAAACATTGATTTTTTTAATGATAGCCTAAATCTTTTAAATGCTTATTTAAAAAGAGAAGCTCAACCCCATGAATTAAGGCGAGTGATGTTCTATCGGATGTTCCAGGTCCTCCAATGGCATATTGTTGCTCTGGCCAAATATTTAAGTGGTCAAAGTGAAAAACTCCATATCGATTTTAAAAAATATAGTGATAATTATCTAAGTCTCGCGCAATTATTAGCGGATAAAATAAAAGTACTACCGGCCCGGTAGTACTTTTCATCACTTAATAAATAAAAGCTATTCTAACTCAGAAGCATCTTCAAGCGCAATCCGTTGTTGACGGCGGGCTTTTTTCTCTTCAATAAGTTCGGCTTTAGCGCCATTAACAGCTAGCGTAATCGCCGATAATATACCGGCCAAAACAATAAGTAAAGAGCCGAAGACAAGGAAATTCATCTTCATTGTTTTGGCAAAAGATTCATCGGCTAAGCGAAGCGGGTTTTCGATATTGGGAATATTCATGCCGATAATATTTAAGACCGCAAGTGTCACACCACCTAATCCGATTAATAAGTAGATAATATAGAGCGTTAATTCGCCCCCACTGATTTTTTTGTTTTTCATATGTTCTCTCCTAATTGAAACTTACAATTGAAACGGCATATCCGTCAACGCCGACATGGGTCATATAAACTGGATCAATCCGTTTGGTTGCGTTGACGATAATTTGTGGCCAACGTGTCTTGATTATATCACGGAGGGCAACAAAAATATTATCATTGGGATGATAACTAAATAAATTGATATAAACATGCTTGAATTTTGTCACAAAATCATCAATCTTGCTAAAAATCGCATCCATTGTTTTACTCCGATTACGGTTTTGAGCAATGACCTTTAACTCACCGTTATGAAATTCGACGAGAGGGCGGATTTTTAAGGCCATACTAATGATGTATTTAATCGTACTAAGCCGACCGCCTTTTACGAGGTGTTTTAAGTCGCCTAATTCAAATAATACTGTATTTTGGTTCACGCGACTTTCAAGTGCCGCCATGATTTGAGCGGCAGTTGGATCTTGTTCAAGGAGATTGACTAGTGAAGCAACAAGCGCATCTTGGCCAACCGATCCATAAAGGGAATCAAAGACGAATGTTTTTGCTTTTCGTTCATCACTTAACGTGTCAACGGCCATTTTTGCGACGCTATAGGTCGCACTAATTTTGCTAGAAAGCGTAATGATAACGACTTCTTCATAACCTTGATTAAATTTTTCGTTAATGACCACCTCAAAATCATAGGGTGATGGTGATCCACTCTTGACATTTTTATAGGTTAAAAATTCTTGTCGAAACTTATCTTCGTCGAGATCCATTGAACGGAAGTTTTCACCGTTAATGGCTAAGTTCATTGAAACAAACGAAATATCGAATTTTTCAATGTTAACTGGGTCAATGACCGCAGTTGAATCAAATAGAATGGCTGTTTTACGCATATTAGGACAAATCCTCAGGATTCTTTCTTTCGTTATTGTTAAGCATATCCGCATGCTCACGGGCGAGTGGTAAGAATAGATCGCGCCATTTGGCTTCTGCATCTTGGAGCGTTTTAAGACACATCGCATTCAGTTCATTAAAGACCTCAGGGAAGTTCTTACCTGCTGGTAATTCGCGTTGACCTGACATATTTTCAATAAAGGCTTTCACATTGTCGGTCATCAGTTTGTAGGTTACATTTTTTATGGTATTGTGTTTATCTAAGAAATTAATAAACCCAACTACTTTTTTGATATCTTCATTAATAAATTTCGCGACCGGGTTGTCATCACTTTTATCACGATTCCGAGCGTCACTATATTCTTTGAATAATTTAAATAGATCATTTACAAGGGCAAAGTGAGCAAGCGAACGGAAATAATATTCGTCTTCACGGATTAAGGTTGCCACGCGTTTATCAAATTCAGGATTTTGTTCACCAAATTGTAAGTAGCCTTTTAAAATATCCGAGAAAGTTTGATAGATGCCAATGGTCATATCGTAAACGCGTAAATGTTGACTGGCGTCAACTTCAACAAAGTCACCGACAACCCGGAAGATTAGGGATTCTGAAGAGTAAATGTCTTTTTGGAATTCACTTAAGTTGCCGACAAGTTTTTCTGATTTATCTTTATTAATCGAAACAAAATGTGCAAACGGACTACCTTCTCCCGAAAGTAATTCAAAGGTTTTACTTCTTCTTTCATAAGCATCTTTGCTAAATTTCTTTTCACCTTGTGGGGCGACGTAGCCAAGGACATCACGAACCATCATACTCAGTTGATAGATGCCAAAAATATAAGCTGTAATTGTAGTCATATGACTAACCTCCTATAAATATCGTTCTAAATGATGAAAACGACGGATAATCGTTTTCGCATAACGTTTTACTTTTTTATGAGAATGTTTTAAACAAAAGGAACGATCATAAAAAGCATTAAACATTGAGATATCATTTCCAGAATCACCGACCACATAGACCTGATCATCCGTCATGTTTTTTGAGGCAATATACCGCTCTAGTCCACCCGCCTTTGAAGAACCAATTGGGGTAATTTCGATAAACCCATTCGTCCAACTTGCCTCAAATTGGCCCGGATAAAATTCTCGTAAATAATTATTGGCTTTGGCTGCGGTTTTAACCCCGCGTTTTGATAAACCAAAGAAAATCATGAGTTTGTACACTTCCTTAGATTTAATTTCTCGCACAAATTCTTCATTTGAGAAATGATAATCTTCCGCATAAACGCCTTGAAACCAGTAATAGACACGGTAAAAAAGACGGAATGCCGCACTAATGGGAGGCGTCGATATGAGAAGGGGGTGTTTTCTTGAGATAAGCATGGTTCCAAGGATGGGAAATAGTGAGTTAAGGTCAAAAAGCATCTTTGCAATATTGAAATCAAGAAAATGTTCATTTTCAACTTTACCATCAATAATGGTATAAGCCCCATTCATCCCAATGACATCAATTTCATGACCAAGTTTTCGCGAAACTTTTTTTGCGTATGCGGGACTTCGACCGGTGACGAAAACAAGTTTATTGCCCTCATTTAAAAATCGGGTAAGAAATTTACGATTTTTTTTGGCAATCATCGTTATCCGCCGTTTTGGATAAAAGAGGGTACCATCAAGATCACTAGCGAGAAGTTTAACGTGTTTTTCCATGCTATGTAATTATACAACAAAAACGAATTTTTTCTAAGAAAATAAAAAGGACTAGTCTTAGACTAGCCCTTATCTATTATTTTGAGATTTACTTTAATTTATTTTCAGATTGGATAATTCCGTAACCGCCATCATTTCGCATATAAAGGAGCGAAATTAAGTTGTCTTCCATATCTAAATAGAGGAAGAATTTATGGCCTAAGGCTTCCATTCTAGTAATGGCATCTTCAAGCGCCATCGGTTCTAAATAGATTGACTTCATTCTCACAACTTTGTCAGCATCTAGGTCTTTTTCTTCTGCAGCGGCATCAAAGTTTTCAAAGGCAATTGCTTCACCTAAACTTAATTTATGTTTACGGCTTAATCGCGTCTTTAGTTTACGCATTTGCTGTTGAAGCGCATCAATCGCTTTATCAAAAGCTGCATATAAATCGGGGTCTTTTTCCTCGGAACGAAAGTCAAGATGCTTCGTAAAGATCGTCACTTCTACTTTGGCCATCGCCCGTTGTTTGCTCACAACCGCTCGACAATCAATTTCATCACTAATGATAAAGTATTTGTCCATGCGTGAAAGCTTTTTTTGGAGCGCATTTCTTATTGCGTCTGTTACGACGATGTTTTTGCCAACAATTTGATATTTCATGTATCAGTTCCTTTCTATCAAGAGATGGCTTTCTTTGTAATTTTATTTTACCATGCACTCAAAAGATTTGAAAATCTGATGACCTTTTTCACTTAGAAAGCGGTTTATTGAAAAAAGCACGGAGCAAATCGGCTTTATCGGTCTTTTCCCAAGGCGTATCTAAATCAGGTCGCCCAAAGTGGCCTAAGGCACTTAAACTTTGATATTTAAAAGTGGGCTTGCGCAAACTGAATTCCTTTGTAATCATCCCAGGGCGGCAATCAAAATATTTCTTAATCGCGGCAAAAATAAGATCAATTGAGACCGTTTCAGTATTAAATGTATCGACGTGTATACTAATTGGAGACGGGATACCAATCGCGTAACTGAGTTGAATTTCAACCCGTTCACATGCGCCAGATGCCACGATGTTCTTTGCAATATAACGCGCATAATAAGCGGCGCTTCGATCGACTTTGCTGGGATCTTTGCCGCTGAAGGCACCACCCCCATGTTTTGCGTAACCACCATATGTATCCACAATTATTTTACGTCCTGTTAAGCCGGTATCACCCGCTGGTCCACCAGTGACAAAACGACCGGTGGGATTAACCAAGAAATTAAAATCAAGGTTGAGGCCAAAACTCTCAACAACAGGAATCATGATTGCTTCATGAATATACGCTTTAAAAGCTTGAAAATCGATATGATCATCATGTTGCACACTCATTAAGATGGTGTCAATTTCTGTTTTTCCATCCTCGTAATACCGCATGGTGACTTGTGATTTCATGTCGGGACGAGCACCAGGAAAACGACCTTCTTTCCGCATCTTGGTGGCCGTGCGCATGAGTTTGTGGGCGATGACAATCGCAAGTGGCATCAACCCTTCACTTTCAGTGGTCGCATACCCAAACATAATGCCTTGGTCGCCTGCCCCTTGTTGTTCGGGTTCCGTTTGGGTCACCCCTTGGGCAATATCTGGGCTCTGGGTGTTCATCTTAACAAGAATTTGTGCTTCTTGGGCGCTAAATCCAAGTTCGGGATTGGTATAGCCGACTTCTTCGATGACGCGCCGCGCAATTGTCTCATAATCAGGGGCATGTCCCTCTAATGTGATTTCGCCGCTAATTAAGACAAAATTCGTCGTCGCAAAAACTTCTGCCGCCACGCGTGCATTGGGATCAATTGCTAACGCGGCATCAAGAATCGCATCACTAATTTGATCGCATAGCTTATCGGGATGGCCTTCACTCACCGATTCGCTTGTAAATAATTTATATTTCGTCATATTTTCCCCCTTTAATTAAAAATACTTTCCCAAGGAAAGTAATTTAACACTTTCCTTATCGTTACGATTTGCCTTTGGCGAGCACTTACTTATGTTCATAAGAGTTGCTACTACATCATTGCCGGAATGTAGTTCTTGATAAGGTAGGCTTATTATACAGAATAGGGGTCTTTAAGTCAAAAGAAAAAGGTGGGTCTCCCCACCTTACTTTTTTATCCAATTTTAGAGCTTAATCAATTCGCCAAGGACACTACCTTTGATCCCGGCAGCATTGGCTTCATCCGTATCGATGTGCATGGCTAATGCGAAGTCTTCGCGCACCCGAATAACGACATCTTCGAAGACAAGACTCCGTTCATCAGTCTTAACACGAACCGCAACGATTTCACCATTTTTAACGCCGAACTCTTCAGCATCAGCGGGCGTCATGTGAATATGCCGTTTGGCAATAATTAAACCTTCTTTTAAAGTGACAGATCCAGCAGGACCAATTAAGGTGACGCCTGGGGTCCCTTTAATATCACCACTTTCACGAATGGGAGCAACTAAGCCAAGGGCAAAGGCATCCGTTTGTGAAATTTCAACTTGGCTCGCGCCACGGGTCGGTCCAAGGACGGTGACCCCTTCGAAGTTTCTTTTTAAACCAACGACTGTTAATTTTGTGGTGCTTGCATATTGACCAGGTTGACTAAGCATGCCCCGAACCGCAAGTTCGGAATTTTCTCCGCATAAGATTGCTAAATCAGCTTTACTTAAGTGAATATGCCGGGCGGATGTTTCTACTAATATTTTACGCATATGTTTTCTCCTTCAGTTATCGGGCTAATTATATCAAATTATTACAAAATGAAGTGACAAATAGTTTACTTGTCTTATTAATTTTAGTTTTAAAACTAATAAATGCTAAAATGAGTTTTACATGGAGGAACCTCATCAACATGCTTAAAAAATTCCTGTTAAATAAAACAAATCAAGCAGAAATTCTGCGCTTTATTATTGTTGGCGTCATCTGCACCGCCGTCGATTTCCTTGTTAGTGCCTTAGTCCAGTATGTGATCTACCCCCGTGGTGAAGTTTATATCTTATGGATATTTAAGTTAACCTCTAATATATTTGTTGCCTCATTAGCGGGTTTTATATTTGGCGTGATTACAAATTATATTTTGTCCATCGTTCTTGTCTTTAAAAATGTTGAAAATACAAAGACATCACGTTCATTGAATGGATTTGTCCTTTTTGTCCTATTAAGTACAGGCGGTTTTCTCATTAACTACGGCATTAAAGAACTTGGTAATCTCATCATTCCAATGGATGAGAATTTCTTCTGGTTTGTGATTGTCTTTGGTTTTGCGACTTTTATTGTTCTCATTTACAACTACGTCACTCGTAAAGTATTCTTGTTTAAGCCCAAAAAAGAAAATGTATAACGCACGAAGGAGTTCATCATGAAACCATTAAAAAACTGGCTTATAAAGATAAGTAAAAGCATAGATACTTTTTGCAACAAAATATTTGACCTCTTTATGACTTACTTTCGGAGATACTATCTTATCCTCGTCTTTGCCGTCATCTTTGTCTTATCATTTCTTGTTCGTTGGGTCTTTATTCGCTATTTAAGTGGCGATATGTATGGGGCCCTCTTACCATGGTTTAATTTTTTGAAGCAAAATGGTGGCTTTAAAGCGATGGGTTCTTATCCGTGGACGCCACAAGTGATCTCTAAACCGGGTGATTATCCGGTCGCGTATATCAACATCCTGGCGTTATTATCCTACTTACCCCTTGATGGAATTGTATCCATTAAACTCTCAAGTATTTTATTTGATTATATTTTAGCCTTTGGGGTTATTAAGTTGATTAGACTTTGGAATAAGAATCATTATTTTTCACTCATCAGTTTTATCGTTTTGGTCTTCTTCCCAACGAGCATCTTAAACTCTGGGCTTTGGGGGCAAGCCGATCAAATGTATGTCGCCCTTGTCGTGTGGACGTTGTATTTTCTTATCCGGGAAAAACATGGTTGGGCAATGGTGCTGCTTGGCTTTGCGATTGCCATAAAATTGCAAACCACCTTCTTTTTACCAGTATTAGTCTTTTTATGGCTCAATAAAGTGTTTAAATTACGGTCATTAATTATTCTATTTGCCGCTATTTTTGTAACCTTTATTCCGAGTTATATCGCTGGCGCACCTTTTAATATGCCTTTTGATATGTACAAACTTCAAATTACGGGATTATATAAAAACGCCAATTACGGCGCCGGTTCAATCTATGCTTTCTTCGAATTTTCCGCCCTTAAAGGTGGGATTAATGCAGGCGCTGGCATTATCGGGGCGTTTGCCGCCATCGGTGTTGCCATTTTGGTATTATTCCACTACAAGGTACCAGCAACCCCTAAAAACACCATCTATGTTGCCGTCCTCTTTTCACTATTATCACCTTTTGTTCTGCCCCATATGCATGAGCGATATTTCTATATGGCAGATGCTTTTGTCATTTTATATGTTTTGGTATACAAACGAAAATACTGGCTTGGTCTCTTAATGTCCTTCTCCTCAGTCCTTGCCTATACCCACTTTTTAATGGGCGGCTATATCTTCAAATTTTTGGATCAAGATAGTGTCCGGCTAGCGGCGTTAATCAACTTATTCCTTATTATATATTTGATTTATGAAGCTCCCAAAGTATTGGAAAAAATTGAAAACGAAAACAATCTAAAGCCTCGTCTTAATTAAGACTCTTTTCGACGACCATGCTTCAACACTAAAATCGCACCAACCGTGGCGCTTAAGGAAATAAACATCAGCGGAATGCCAATTGTAAAACTAGGTTGGACATATTTGATGACCACCTGATGGACACCCGAATTTTTGATTGTGAACCCCGTAAAAATATTAAAACGCGTGAAAGATTCTATTTTTTTGCCATCAACAAAAATTCTAAAATTTTCGTCATAAGGAAGCGTTAGTAGCATCATTTGGTCAGCATTATTCGTTGTCACACTTGCCGCATAATGCGACGTCGTATCTTGTTTTAAATCCACGCCAGCTTGGGCTTTTATCGCTGCAATATATTCTTCAAGCACTGCTAAATCTTCATAATAGATGGCTTCTTGCACATAAACCTTTGCTTTTGGTGAATCGATTCTGACTGCTAGTTGTCCAGTTGGCCCCGTTTGTCTAAGCCCGTTTACTTGATAACTGTGATAAGAAAAATAGGAACGAGAGGACCCATTTTCGTATAAAAATAAATCGCGCGTATCTCTGGTGTGGAAATAGTAATAGTAATTGGCATTTTGATCATAATCAATTTGATAAACCAGTGCGCCATTGCTCGGTACTTCATAAGTAAATGGATCACTGAGGGCGGAAACATTTGCAAGTGTTTTAGTATACGTCGCTTTCTTGAAAATATCTTTTTGAAGTCCAAATTCATCAACAACGGTACTCACCATCGTTTTGAAAATACTATTTTGGTATTCAAACATATCAAACCAATAAATTTCATTGTCATTGATACGTCTTCCTTCACTGACATATTCGTAATTTGAATTACGAATCGGAAAAAGAAACGGTAACGCATAATCATTTTGATAGATTTTCACCCCATCTTCATCGGTGTAGGGTAATGAATCGAGGTGACTGACAAAATCTAGATTTATATTTCGTCCTTTATCAAGGATATATTTCACGCCTAGGTAGGCGTTCATTGCTAAGGTAGAGCCATTTTCATAATTAAGATTAAATCCATTGTATTGATAACCGATTTTTTTAAGATAATTCATGGTTGATTTCTTTTCACTCGAAGAATAGTGCGATAAACCGTTATAACCATAATAGAGGGCATCATTATTCGCATTATTGTAAGTTCCCTGGCGAATAAAGGACTTTTCGACTCGATAAAGACTATCATCATAGCCCTTAAGATAATCAAAGACTGATGTTAATTTCTCATCCGAGATGTACGAGGCCATCGTTTGATGGCGCAAGGTTTCATCAAAACGTTTGAGGATTTCATCATTGTTACTATAGACATTACTCATGCTAAGAATAAGTAAGAAGAAGGTTAAAAGTGATAGACTACCTTTTTTCACTAAGATACGATAATGGATGGTTCTCATTCTTCTGATCCATACCTCCCGTTCAATCAAGTAGACGAAAAAGATGAGAGTCAGACTCGCACTAAATAGAATAATCCCTTGGTTCATAAAGAAGTATCCGCTAGTGCTTATTTTCACTAACAAAGCGGCATAGACTGCAATCGGCGCCAAAAAACTAAACCATCTCAGTTGACCTATTTTTGTAAATGATTTTGCGCCGTAAAAAATGATTAAAAAACCAAAAATAAATGAATATCGACCCGGAAACCAATTGGGGGCTGGACCGCCATGGAAGAGGTGATCTAATCCTTTATTAAAAAAAGCTAAAAGATAGAGTGCAAATAGTCCTCCGACTGCTAGCCTCTTTTTGATCGTAAAAGCGGGATTTACAAAAAATAGGAGAGTCAAAATTGATGGAATAGCCCCGACATAGAAAACAACGGTTTGCCCCGTGATATCACTCATCCCTTGATAACCACCAAAAATAAAACCACGTTCAATATTAATCGCGTCGTAAAAAAGGCGAATTGTTGTCGATAGCTTCGTAAAACTCGAAGACCCTTTGGTCCCCATAATATTAATAATGGCAGTTCCCCAAAAGGCAAAGGAAGCGATGCCGGCGACAAGCGAAGCAACGGTGAACTTAATGAGGGGCCGTGTTTTTGTAAGCGAACCACCGAACTCGCTTATGTAATCGGTGATGAAAAAAAAGACGCTAAATAAGCAAACCATGATCCCGATATACCACGATGTCATGAGGACATAGGTAAGCGAAAATACATAAAGTAGGATTGATTTATCACGCACAATATAATTAATTCCAAGCGCGACAAGTGGTAAAGCAAGGACGCCATCAAGCCACATAATATTGGAATAATAAACAAAGTTATAGGCGATAAGAGCATAAGCTATAGAAAAAATGAGGTTAACATAGGTGTTTTTATGAAGTTTGTTTAGGACAATAAAGGATGTTAACCCTGCGGTAGATAACTTTAAGATAACAATCCAAACAAGCGCGATTGGTAGATCAATATTAGAAACAAAAGCCACTAGCAAATTAAATGGTGAGGCAAGATAATATAGAAAAATCGATAACATGTCGCCACCAAGTACCTTACCGAGGGTATAAAAGAGGTCAACATCACCCGCTAAAAGTTGTTTGTAATACCGAAAAAAAGGAATGTATTGCCCCTGCATATCAATCATCGCCAAACTATGGCCATTTTGATCGAAGGGAAAATATCCATTTTGACGAAAGAGGTCAACCGCTAAAAGCATCGGTAATAAGAAAGCAAGGACATAGGGTAAAGTAGTGAGAAATACCTTCTTTAAATTTTCACCATTAAATGTTCGCTTTAACCATAACCAAAAAGGATTCATAATCTAATTATATTATGAATACACAATAAATTTACTTAGTTCATTTAAAATGATATGATTTGGTAAGTAAAGGTGTATTTATGAACAAAAAAATAAGTCTTATTATCCCTTGTTATAACGAAGAAGAAATGATTTTTACGTTATACGAAGAAATTACTAAAGTCATCAGTAAAATTCCGCAATATGAGTTCACTCTTCTTTTTGTTAATGATGGTTCAAAAGATAAAACATTGCCTTTAATTAAAGAAAAAGCCGCCCTTGATTCCCGCGTCAAGTTCATTTCCTTTTCACGCAATTTTGGTAAAGAATCCTCGATGCTAGCAGGATTAGAGGCGAGTTTAAAAATGAATGTCGACGCGTGCTTATTCATGGACGCTGATCTTCAGGATCCACCTTCAATTATGATTGATTTTATTCGCTATTATGAAGAAGGATATAAGTATATCTATGCCCGCAACAAGGACCGGAAAGGCCAAGCCTTTCTTAAAAAAGTATTCTCAACACTTTTTTACAAAGTTTATGCCGTTTTGACAGGTGATAAAAACACAGTTTCAAGTGCTCGTGATTTCGCCCTTCTTGATAAAGATGTTATGAAGGCCTTCGTCGCCTTCAAAGATAAACGTCGCTATTCGAAAGGCATTTCTTCAAGCATCGGCTTTAAGCGCAAGTGTGTCGAATATGAATATCATGACCGAGCTGCTGGGACGACAAAATGGTCTTTTAAGAAACTATTTAAGTATGGGATGACAGGAATTGAACAATTCTCAAGAATCTATGAACTTGTCCCCAATCTGATTTGCATCTTTCTTTTCCTTGGCTTAATCACTCAACTCGTGATTGGCCTCATTAGTCCGTATTCTAATATGTGGCTCTACATGAGCATTACCTTAGGAACCCTCCTTATAACAATCATCTTAAAATACATTTTAAAGGTTGTTTATGATGTCCGTGATCAACTGCTTAATCGACCCGCTTACCTTAGTGAAGAATCTAATCTTGACGATTAATTAATAAAATAAGCAATAAGAATTGCGCGAATCTATCATTCTAAGAAAATATGATAAATAATATACTATTGTGGTTGAAACTTTTACGAAACTTGTTATAATTTAAGTCGATGCAGCCATGGCGGAACTGGTAGACGCGTACGTTTGAGGGGCGTATGGGATTCCCGTGAGAGTTCAAGTCTCTCTGGCTGCACCATAAACTGAATGCAACTCCCGCGAGGGAGTTTTTATTTTATCGTAATATATAACTAGGTGGATTATGAAACAAAATGAATATTTTAAAATGATTAGTGGCGAACTTTATCATGCTGATGATTTGTATTTGAAAGTGCTACGAGCCAACGCAAAGACAACCTATGAAAAATATAACTTTGATCGGACGCTTACAAAGGATGAGAGAATGGGATTGTTGACGTCATTATTCAAACATATTGGTGCAAATGCGACGATAGAAGCACCCCTCTACTTTGATTATGGCCTCAACATCTTTATTGGCGATAACTTCTTTGCCAACTATGATTGCATTTTCCTTGATGTAGCCCCGATCACGATTGGCAACAATGTTTTATTGGGGCCACGCGTCTCCTTATATACAGCAGGCCATCCGACCGATTTTGAGACTCGAAAATCAGGTTTAGAATTTGGTCTTCCAATTACCATCGAAGACAATGTTTGGATCGGCGGAAATACGGTCATTAATCCTGGTGTGACGATTGGGGAAAATAGTGTGATTGGTGCTGGTTCAGTTGTAACTAAGAACATTCCCGCAAATGTCGTTGCAGTCGGTAACCCTTGCCGGATAATTCGTCACCTTAAATAAGCCTTTAAATCACATATTTAATGCTCATTAATAGTTTTTCCTATATTTTTTTACCGATATTATATATACTAAAGATTAATTAGGGATTCTTTTCCACATATGAGGGGTATTTATGAACCAAAAACCAAAATCAATATCGAAAAATCTAGTCTATCGGCTACCTATTTATCTGACCATTTCCCGTCGTTTGCTCGAAGAAGGCGCCCGTTATATCACGGCCCCGCAAATTAGTGAAATTACTGGTATCAATGTCGAAACCGTAAAAAAAGATTTATCCCAAATTTGTGTCACGCCAGGCAATCCTAAACTCGGTCGTGAAGCCGATGTCCTCGTTAAAGAAATGCTTGATTTTGGCGTCTATACAAAACTAACAAATGCCATCTTAATCGGCGTTGGTCATCTGGGCCGCGCTTTGCTCAACTATAGCGGTTTTGGCGAATGGGGCCTACAAATTGCGGCTGGATTTGATCGGAACCCCGAATTAATCGGCACCGATATTGATGGTAAACATATTTATGAAATTGATGATCTGGCTACAGTTATTAAAGAAACCAATGCGGAAATTGCCATCATTACTGTGCCAAAAGAATATGCCCAACAACTCGTCGATTTTGCCATCGCTGCTGGCATTAAAGCAATTTGGAATTTCGCGCCGACACACATCAACGTTCCCGATGATGTTATCTTACAAAATGAAAACATGGCAAGTAGCTTAAGCCTACTAAACTATAATCTCAAAGCATCAAAACGCAAACGGCGGAGTAAAAAATAAGATAAAAAAAGGGGTCATAACGAGATGACCCCTTTTGATTAGTTTTCGTCTATTTTAACTCAAGTTCTTTGAGTTTACGTTTGAGTGGTCGAATAACCTTTTTTACGTTTCCTTCAACAAATGGATTACGTAATTTAGCTTTTTCTAGTAATTCTACAAATGGATAGCGTCCACCAAGTTTACAAAGCTTAACATACTTTTTCCAAGCTTTTGTGCGATCTTTCCACATTTCTGTGGCGAATTGGAAGGCAACCACTTGGGCTAAGGTATAGTCAATATAATAGAATGGGCTATTAAAGATGTGGGCTTGACGAATCCAGAAGCCGCCTTTTTCTAAGTAAGGGGCGCCTTTATAATTACGGACTGGCAAATATTTCTTTTCAATTTCACGCCATTTTGCACAACGTTCTTCATGGGTCATATTTGGATTCGTATAGATATATTCTTGGAACTCATCAACCGCCACCCCATATGGGAGGAATTTAATGGCCCCTTCGAGATGGGATAGACGATATTTTTCAGCATTATCAAAAAGTGATTCCATCCATGGCCATGCGAAAAATTCCATTGACATTGAATGAATTTCACAGGCTTCAAGGGTTGGTTGACGATATTCACTAACTTTAATATTGCGACTTTCATAACCTTGGTAAGCATGGCCCACTTCATGGGTTAACGTATCAACGTCATGCGCCGTACCATTAAAGTTCGCAAAGATGAAAGGTGCTTGGTAACGTGGGAAGTAGGTCATATAACCGCCACCCCGTTTTCCGGCACGAGCATCTAAGTCAAGTAGTTCATTATCGACCATAAAGCGGAAGAATTTTCCAGTTTCAGGACTTAATTCATCATACATTTTCATCGCTGCTTTAGTCAGTTCGACACTATTGCCTGATGGAACAGGATTGCCATCAGCAAAATCTTGACTTAAATCATAGAAGCGAGCGCCTTTGATACCGGCTCTTTTAAGACTGGCTTTATATAACTTATCAACCAGCGGGACTACTTCGCGATAAATTTGGTCGCGGTACCCCGCAACTTCTTTTGACGTATAATCGAGACGACCGAGTTTTAAATAACCGAGTTCCACGAAGTTTTTAAAGCCTAATTTGACGGCCATTTGATGACGGACTTGGACGAGTTCATGATAAATACGACCAAATTCTGCGTCGTTTTCCTCGAAAAACTTGATGCTTGCCATACTGGCCCGTTTACGAATGTCACGGTCCTTATGTTGGGTGAATTTCCCTAATTGTGATAGGTTGTAAATTTCACCATCAAACTTAATTTGTGCACCGGACATGATTTTTGAATATTCATTAACAAGTAGAGATTCTTTTTGGAGTAATTCGATAATGCTTGGATCAAACGTTTTGATGGAGTTCTCAAACATTTTAAAGAGGTAACTACCCCATGTTTTTTCAAGTTCAGCGCGGAATGGTGATTCCACTAAAAGTTTGTTATAGTCATTGAGTTGGGCACTTAGGTATGGGAAATGATGATCAACATACTCCTGTGCTTTCACATATTCTTCATTGCGTGAATCTTGTGAAAACTTCACACTGATAATCACGGCATCGGTGACCACATCATCAAAATACTTCGAGATTTTTGTCATCACCTTAGAGGCACTAGCTGCATCTTTTGCTTCTTTAAATTGCTCGATGTATTTGGCTAGTTGTTTTTGGACCTTTTCGATATTTGGAATATGAAAAGGATATTCACTAAATTTCATTGTTAGTTCCTTTCTTTATTTAATGATTAAACTTGGTTCTGTCATTTCAACTGGGGGATTATCGCCAAGTAACTCGATAATCGTTGGGGCAATGTTGCCAAGCTTGCCACCTTTTGGCATTAACTTTATATTCTCACGATTAATCGCAAATTGCACGAGATTTGTCGTATGAGCGGTGTATGGTCTACCCTCTTCATCAAGTAATTTCTCGGCGTTACCGTGATCGGCCGTTAAGATTAAAGTCGCATCATGGGCATTAACCCATGACACAATGCGACCCACACATTCATCAACGACTTCTACGGCCTTGACAACCGCGCTCATAATCGCCGTATGGCCTACCATATCTGGACTTGCAAAGTTTAAGATGACAACATCGAGGTCACCCTTATCAAGTTCTTTGATGAGCGCATCTGTAATTTCGCGACTGGCCATTTCTGGTTTTAAGTCATATGTGGCGACTTTCGGTGATGGCACCAAGACGCGTCGACTGCCTTTTAATTCCGGCTTTTCAACCCCATCAAAATTAACGGTTCCATCAAAGAAAAATGTGACGTGAGCATACTTTTCAGTTTCCGCGATACGAAGTTGTTTGTAACCATGATTGGCTAAGAACACGCCGAGTCCATTATCTAACTTCGGTAACGATAAGGCGATATGGCCTTTAACTGAATCTGCGTATTTCATCGTACAAACAAAATAAATATTATTTAGTTCGGTTGCGGGTTTATAGGCTTTCCATTGTGGTTTCCCATCCTTAAGTGGCGGATTTTCGTAAAAATGTGGATTCGTGATAATCGTACTCATTTGAATGGCACGATCAGGACGGTAGTTGATAAAGATGATGGCATCATTATCTTCGACCTTACCATTTACTTTTTCATTGATCCCGGGGATTAAGAATTCATCACTAGCTTCAAAACCTTGGGTTGGTAAAGTTTTGTATTGCGTTGCAAAGTAGTCTTGATAGTCACTAAAAAGGAGTCCTTTGCGATCGACAATGGCTTCATAGGCAACATTGACACGGTCCATATTTTTGTCCCGATCCATGCCGTAATAGCGACCGCCAATTGTTGCAAGTTCACCAAAATTAATTTTTTCCATGTGATCAACAATCGTCTTAATATAACCAGGACCATTTTGTGGGGAGACATCACGACCATCCATGAAGGCATGTAAATAGGCATTCTTTGCACCATGCATCTTTGCAAGATCAAGTAAGGCAAGGATGTGATTGAGGTGTGAGTGGACACCACCATCGCTTACTAACCCAAAAATATGCAGTTTGGACTTATGCTTAAGGGTATGCTTGATGGCATTAATATATTCCTCATTTTGATAAAATCGGCCATCCTTAATTAATTGATTAATATAGGTCAATGATTGATATACAATGCGGCCAGCACCAATATTCATATGACCAACTTCGCTATTTCCCATTTGGCCATCGGGTAATCCAACTGCTTCGCCAGAGGCCTCAATCAATGTTGTGGGATATTTAGCAAAGAAGCCAGAAATATTTGGGGTTTGGGCAGCTAAGACAGCATTGCCGATTTTGTTAGTTGAATAGCCATAGCCATCCAAAATTGTGAAGATAATAGGGCGTTTGTTCATAATAAAACCTTCTTTCCTTAGTAATTATATTACTAAAGCATTAGTTTAATTAATAAAACGATTATAATAACTAAATTTTAGGCAATTTTTTCAATTTTAAAATGACAACAAAAATTGAGAAGACGATGGAGTCAGTATTAACATTGATATTATCAACAATTTTATTATGCCGATAGATTTCATTTCGGATTAAGGTAACATTTTCATCAATCCCTTTTAAGATTGTTGAAACGGGTTGTGATAATTCGCCACTCTCTTTAAGAGCAATTCTAAGCGCTTGATCACGCTCGCCAACCAATTTATTGAGTTCGGATAACTTTCTTTCCTGAAGTAAGAGTGTGATATCCTCTTCATCTTGATGTTTCCACTTCATTTCTTTCGCAAGAAGCTTAAAAAGGGCGAATTGCCCAGCAAAAAGGTTGTATATTTTCTCTTGGCTCATCTTTAATTGTTGCGAATACCGAAGGGAGATATGAACAAAGAAAAATGACATCACAAGATAGACAATTAAAATCACAAATATAGTAATTCTTACGTATAACATAAAATGATTATAACACAAAATTAAGGCTATTTTGCAATGGTTTGGGTACGAAGTACCCGTTTTTGACAAAACCACAATGTAAATGATAAAATATAAACGGAGGTTTATATTATGAACACTGACAAACCGATTATCGCGATTATTTATGACTTTGATAAAACCCTCACCCATGAAGATATGCAAAACTATAGTTTTATCCCAGCCCTTGGTATGACACCCGCTGAATTCTGGGGTGAAACCGGTAAATTTAGTGACAAAACCGGTGTTGAAAGAATTCTTTCCTATATGTACATGATGATTATCCAAGCCCGAGAAAAAGGCATCAAATTGACCAAAGAATATTTGTTTAATCTTGGCAAAGACCTCAAATACTTTGATGGTGTCTTAACGTGGTTTGACCGTATCAACCAATATGGCGAAAAGAAGGGTATTAAGATTGAACATTACCTCGTTAGTTCCGGCACCAAAGAAATTATTGAAGGATCGGAAATTGCCAAACACTTCAAGGCTATTTTTGGATGTGAATTTTATTTTGATCCGGAAACTAAAGTACCAGTCTGGCCTAAATTAGCCATTAACTACACGGCTAAAACCCAGTTCTACTTCCGTATTACAAAAGGGGTTCTTGATACGACTGAAGATAACGCCGTTAACCGTAAATCGCTCCACCGTATTCCACATCGTAATATCATTTACATTGGGGATGGAATGACCGATGTACCCGTCATGCTCCTTGTGAAGCAAAATGGCGGACACTCCATTGCCGTATACCCTAAAGGTGAGCGTGAAAAAGTGGAATACCTTTATAACGAAGGTCGTGTTAATTTTGTTGCCCGAGCCGACTATAGTGAACGGTCAGATATCACCTCGATTGTTAAACTAATTATCGATCAAGTAAACGTTGCCGAACAAATTGAAAAGAAGAAACAAATTTTAAACTAACATGAATAAATTTGTTCTAAATGCCGTTGTAGAAGGAACCATCACTGACATTCGTCCTTATGGTGCCCTTATTTCTTTTCCGGAAAACCGAACCGGACTTTTACATATTAAGCAAATCAGTGATGCATATATTAGTAATATAAACACTTACTTAAAAGTTAATGCAAATATCAGAGTCCGAATTATTGAAATCGATGACCTCAATGGGTTTTTAAAACTATCACTTAAATCAGTACCCCATCATGAACGCATTCTTTTCATGCGGGATAAAAATACTGCAAAAATAAATCCCATCCAAGTTGATTTTACAGCGCTAGAAAAAGCCCTCCCCCAATGGATCGAGGAGGCAATCAAGGAGATTGAACATGATTAAACTTAACACTAACCACTTATTAAATACCATTGACTTTGCGACCTATAAAGATGTCGTCAAGGAAATTAACAAAAGTATCAATGAAAAATCGGGACGTGGTCATGATTATTTAGGGTGGGCTGATTGGCCAATCAATTATGATCAAACCGAATTCACTAAAATTAAAGCGGTTGCGAAAAAAATCCGTGAAAACTACGATACGTTGGTTGTCACCGGTATTGGTGGTTCTTACCTTGGGGCTCGGGCCGCAATCGAAGCGATCAATGGTCTCCTCCCAAATAATGGGATAGAAATAATATTTCTTGGCCATACTTTTTCCCCAACGCTTACTGCACAAACCTTGGCTTATTTAAAAAATAAAAAATTTGCAATTAACGTCATTTCAAAAAGTGGTACAACCACCGAAACAAGCATTGCCTTTCGTCTATTAAAGAATCTCTTGATCGGAAAAGTTGGTCTAACAAAAGCCAATCAAGCCATCTTTGCAACAACTGATGCGAAAAGTGGTGCGCTTCGTAAACTAGCAACGGACAATCACTATGAAACATTCACTTTACCAAGTGATATTGGCGGTCGTTATAGCGTCTTAACGGCAGTCGGACTTCTCCCCCTCGCGGTCGCAGGGATCAACATTGATGACTTAATGGAAGGAGCCCAAAAAGCCCGTTTAGAGAGCATTGACAATCTAAACCACGATTTATATAAATACGCGATTATTCGCGACCACATGTACCGCCATAACTTTAAGAGTGAGCTCTATGTTGTCTATGAACCTCAATATGCAATGATTAATGAATGGCTTAAGCAACTCTATGGTGAAAGCGAAGGAAAAGAGAAAAAGGGGTTATTCCCAGCATCCGTTACGTTCTCAACCGATCTCCATAGTTTAGGCCAATTTATCCAAGATGGCTCGCCCATCCTTTTTGAAACGATTCTCTATATTGACGAACCCGCAGAAGATGTGATCGTCCCATTAGAAAAAGAAGATCTAGATGAACTCAATTATCTTGCTGGAAAAAACCTAAGTTACGTTAATAAACAAGCATTTTTAGGGACTTTAAGTGCCCACGTGAATGAAGGTAAAGTGCCTAATCTAATTTTTGAAATTCCACGCTTAAATGCCAAAACATTAGGTTATATGTTCTATTTCTTTATGCGCTCCTGTGCGGTTAGTGCTTACCTTTTAGATATCAATCCATTCGATCAACCTGGGGTTGAAGTGTACAAACGAAATATGTTCAAGCTTTTAGGGAAACCTGGCTATAATTAATGTCTGATTAGTAGCATTATTTGTTGACTAAAAAACGTTCAAGTGATAGACTAAATAAGCATAAATTAGCGACCTGACCCGGATGGTTAGCTCAGCTGGGAGAGCATCGCCTTTACACGGCGGAGGTCGGGGGTTCAAACCCCTCACCATCCACCATTATTATTTATGTACACAGAGGGGGAGTAGCGAAGTGGCCAAACGCGGCTGACTGTAAATCAGTTCCTTCGGGTTCGGTGGTTCAAATCCGCCCTCCCCCACCATCTTCTTGTTGGGGCATAGCCAAGCGGTAAGGCAACAGACTTTGACTCTGTCATCTCCCTAGTTCGAATCTAGGTGCCCCAGCCAATTTCTCCCGTTAGCTCAGTGGTAGAGCATTTGACTTTTAATCAAAGGGTCGTAAGTTCGAGTCTTACACGGGAGACCATTTAATTGCCCAGGTGGCGGAATAGGTAGACGCACAGGACTTAAAATCCTGCGGTGGCGACACCGTGCCGGTTCAAGTCCGGCCCCGGGCACCATCCACAAAAAAGACAAGCCTAACGGCTTGTTTTTTTAAAAAAAGAAAAAGAGCATCTAATTGTTTGATGCTCCCTTATGTGTTTGTAATATGTAAGAGTCGTATGTATTTTTATCATCAGTATAAATTATTTTAATTATTTTAATGTCTTATATTGTTGTTTAACTGATGATGTATTAATACTATCAAATATTATTTTTATTGTAAACAAAAATACAAATAATTAGTCAATAAGCAGCCAATTGCTTTCGGGCTTTGTTATTAGCCGCGCGCAGTTGTAAGCCATGCCCATTGTTAAAACAGTATTTGCTATATAGCTATTGTTGATTTTTTCTAATGCAATTACAACAGTATCCTTGTCAAATATTTTGACGGGGATTAAAAAGGTTATTTTATTATCGTAAAATTGAGGGACCGGTATACGGTTGTTTCTAATAATCTTCTTTTTTGTGAATGAAAGAAATCCATCAAAAACCATTCTAGCCATTTCCTTGTCTAATGTTTTTAATGAATCGGGTAATCGAATGAAATTATCGTCATAAATATGATCGAAATTTATTTCAATATTTAATTTTGGATCAAAATATAATTCGTTGTAGTCATCAAAATAGGTTGCGGGTTCCGGCTTTGTTTTACAAAGTCGAACAAAGTCCTTATCATTTGACTTTAGAAAAGCTTTAAAATACCAATAGTTACTAGAAGCATCTCCTTCCTTGTGAAAGGTGGATTTAGTAAAGTGACCGAGAATTTCATTGCCTTGACTGTCCATCAAACCTGTGTTGAAAAAGGAATTTTCATAATTATCGTCAAAATAGATCTTTTTTTGAGTATGAATTCGATCAAACGTATGAACAATATAATAAAAAATGGTGGAATTTTTCCTTCCAGTGTGAATGTCGGTTTGATCCCAATTTTCTTTTTCCGCAACATTAATTAAATAATCTAATTTTCTCTCAAAGTCGTTGGTTTTAGAGTTGCCTAAAATTGCAAAACGTTTTAGTTTAGGTAGATCTACACGATCATTCAAAAATTCTTTAAACATTTGGTGTTCCTCAAATACATAGTATTTTTATTTTAACATACTTAATCAAACATTAGAAATTTGTTCTTCTACAAATTAAGACTGTAAATTGTTTTAAATGCGATATATTTTGTGGTTTGGTTAAGTTTGCTATTTTTTGAAGTTGCGAATAACCAACAGTCTTAAAATCCTGCGGTGGCGACACCGTGCCGGTTCAAGTCCGGCCCCGGGCACCATCCACAAAATAAAAGCTCACATATCGTGAGCTTTTTTTATGATAAATTGTAACTACTTCTGTAACAGTGTGACAATATCGGCTTCCATATCTTCGGGCTTGATCCGGGGCGCATATCGCTTAACAACATGACCTTGTCGATCCACTAAAAATTTTGTAAAGTTCCAAGAGATATCTTCTTTTTTGCGGAATAGTTTTTGAATAAAGGAGCGTTTCCGTAGGGGAAAGTCTTGTGGTTGCGCTGCTTTTAAAAAGGCGAAAAGCGGACTTTGATCTTTACCATTTACATTAATTTTTTGAAAAGTTTCAAATTTTGTATTAAAGGTTACTCGACAATAAGTCGCAATTTGTTCACTTGTGCCTGGTGCTTGGTTCATGAATTGATTGGATGGAAAATCAAGCACTTCTAACCCTTGACCATGGTATTTTTCGTGTAGGGCTTCAATCGCATCATATTGGACCGTAAAGCCGCATTTAGTGGCAGAGTTAAAGATCAATAAGACTTTTCCTTCGTACGCTTTTAATGATTGTTCACTACCGTCGACACGCTTGACACTCAGGTCATAAATTGAGTTTTTCATTGTGAATCATCCTCCATTTTCTCTCATAAATGATTATGACAAATTTCACCTAAAAACCACGTTTATATGCATTTAATGCTTGTTCATGATCTATTTTCTTGGCTTCTTTAATCACAAAATAGGGATTAAGCAATAGTTCCCGTCCCAAATAAATGAAATCAAATTGTTTTTCTTTGAGGATTTGATTCATCATCGGCACCCCTTCAAGGAGGCCACCACCTATTACTTTAAAACCCGCTTCCTTGATGACTTTCGCAAAAGGAATTTGGTATCCTGGGTAAACAGGTGGAACAACTGGAACGACACCCCCAGATGATACATTAACAATATCAATCAGATCGCGGACTTCTTCTAATACCTTAACTGTATCTAGCGGATGGTGACCATTTTCACTATATTCTTCAGCACTCACCCGGACTGCAACTGGGCCAGACCAGTATTGACGAATTTCGAGTAATATTTCTTTTAGAAAACGGACGCGATTGGTTAATGAACCGCCATAATCGTCGGTTCTTTTATTCGTTAAAGGGGAGAGAAATTGATTAATCAAATACCCATGTGCGGCATGCACTTCGATATAATCGTAACCGGCGACGATGGCCCGTCTTGCAGCATTCCCAAAGGCTTTAATAATAAGTTCAATTTCCGTTTTGTCAAGAGCGACTGGGGTAGCATAACGGTCACTAAATGCCATCGCACTTGGGGCTATTATACGATCATGCTGGACCCCGCATTTTCGGCCTGCATGTCCAAGTTGAATCCCCATTTTTGCCCCAGACGTATGCACGAAAGAGACGAGGTTTTTGAGTCCTTCAACGTGTTCATCAGCCCAGATGCCAAGATCATTCGCACTAATGCGGCCATTTTTCAATACCGCTGTTGCTTCTTGAATAACAAGGCCGACCCCGCCATATCCACGCGCTACATAATGGGCCATATGAAACGGTTTCACGACACCACTAGCATCACTTTCATACATACACATCGGAGCCATCATAATTTTGTTTCTTAACGTTAAGTTATGAATTTGACCTGCTTTAAAGATTTCCATATTTGTCCTCTTTTCTCTTCAATGATATCAAATTTATCCACTTAAATGATGTCGGAGAAATCATCGCCGCTAAATGAACGTAAATCCAATTTTTATAGATGTATTTTATGAAATTACAACCCACATTTGTTATACTATTGCCATGGAAGATTTACTACACACTGAAAACACGATTAAGGTGCTCTTAAACCGCATCAAACCATATATTCGAAGCCATGGTGGAGACATAGAATTTGTCCGCTATGAAGATGGTTTTGTCTACATAAAAATGACTGGTGCTTGTGATGGCTGTGCGTTTGTCGATGAAACCCTTGAATACGGCATAGAGGAACTACTTATGGAAGAAGTTCCCGGTGTCCTTGGTGTCATGCTTGTTTAATTAATCCCCAACGTGATATAAAAAAGAGGTCTAGGGTAGGCCTCTTTTTTAAGAAAAATACATAGATCAATTAATAGCTAGATCCATTAATCGTTTGCTCAGCACGGAATAAATCGGCAACCATCTCCCTTACAAATTGATGGGTATGTGTTTGATCATAATTTATGGTATTAGAATATTCATAAAAACTCAGATAATCAATGGTCACTAAATTATACATTTTAGAACTAAGGAGTGTCGATTTTGCAGGGAGAGAATAATTGGATCTTCCTATAAAACTCGCAATTTCAGATCCACTCATATTTTCAATAATCATCACTTCATTATCAAACGGAAAAGCCCGATAAATGTCACCATATGTCACTTCACCCGCAGGTAAGCCAAAATCCACACGGACGCCCCCAAGGTTATGAACAGCAACCACATCAGTGAGCCCGAAATCAGAAGAAGCAAATTCAAACATTAATTGATTGGCCATATTCACAAGGCCTGGTTTCGAAATATCTGTCGTTAATGTCCCGACAACTTCATTTTTTATAATACTTATTTCATCTAAATAATCCTCATTAAATAGATTAAGAAGTTCCTGATCTTCACTAAATTCCTTAATGATATTTGCGGTTTGGAGTCGAGTTGCTTCAACCAAGAAGGATTTTTCGTCAAAGTCATAAAAAGCATCAACTTCCATAACTTGTTTGCCATAACCATTCGTTTGTAAGACTGGAATACCATTTATTTTTTCATTATGTTGCGCATGGGCGTGGCCAGTAAAAATAACATCGACTAAGCGATCATTGATAATCCCTGTATATTCACCTATTGAACCATAAAGTGAATCATGGGTACTTAACGCAATCACATCTGCGCCAAGCGCCCGCAAGTTTGCGACTTCACTGCGAATATAAGTATCTACTGGATTAAAGGAATAAGGGGCAATGGAGGTACCTAAAATTGAGCCCTCGAGGGTTGATCCTGTTGTTCCAACAATCCCAACTTTTACATCATTTTTTTCGACAATGACACTCGCTTTAAAGGTGTCATCATAGTGGACAAGGTTCGTTGCAATCGCGTTGGTTTCCTTTTTGATGACATTCGCCCCTAAAAAGGGATAAGAAGCGCGTGCTTTATTTGCTTCAATCGCCACATCAAACCAGTCGAATTCGTGATTACCAAGGGTAAAGGCATCTAAATCCAAAACATTCATCGCTTCAGTTAAAAAAGCGCCTTTATTGATATTTGAGTCAGCGCTTCCTTGCCAAAAATCACCAGCATTGATAAAAATTGATCCTTCAGGATTTTTCGCGTATTGGGTTTTTAAATAACTCCCTAACTTAAAGATGCCCGGTTCAGTACTTGACTCGATTACCGCACCATGGAAATCATTGATTCCATAGAAATTCAATTTCCTCATTCCTGTTCTAGTATCTTCACTTGAACTAGGGATTGAACTTTCTTCGCTACTAGTGAGGGAGGAGGATTCAGTTGTTGAAGTGATATCACTTGTGGTTAATCCTTCGCTTGAGGATTGGCTGCTACTAGTCTCACTTGTGCTTTCTGACGGCAAACTTGTGATTGCATCACTACTTGCACTAGAAGTTGGGGTACAACCGCTCACTAACAAGGCAAGGATTAAAAAACTTATTTTTTTCATTAATATTGATTCCCATCTATAACTTCATTAACACGGATAAAATCAGCGACGATATCGCGTGGATATGTAAACATATTTTCGTAGGGTAGGCCGCTAACGGGTGAACCATTAAGTTCGTAAACAAAACTAATGGTGACTACTTGATACATCGCACTTGGATCAACATCCTCATACCCAAGGGTAAAGTAGTAGGCAAAGTTTCCACTAGCGCTCATGAGGCTTTGTAATCGACGCCCCGAAAGTGTAATTAAATATAGTTCATTATCAAACGGGAAAGCACTATAAACATCGTTATACGTAATGTCTCCCACGCTAAATTCAGCGCGAATACCGCCATTAACATTGTGAAGGGCTCCAACCGCAGTAGGATAAGCTTTGGTCATCGCTTCAACGACCAGTTTGGCGACTGAACTTCTTGTCATATCTTTATTTATCAGCGTCCCTAAAACTTCGTTCTTGATCGCTTCAATGCCATATTGCTCATAGAAATAGTTATAGATGTAGGCACTCACTTCATCTTCTATTAGTTCTTTTTCATGAATATTTTCAATCACGTCGCTGCTTACAAGTTTGACTTCCTGGGTGAGTTTATTATACCCAAGTTGCGCGTGCATGACATCGCGTCCTCGACCTCTTGTTTGAAGAATGGGCACGCCGTTAACGAGTTGTTTGTCGAGGGCATGTTGATGGCCTGTAAAGACCACATCAACAATTTTTTCATCGACTAACGACCGGCGGTCTGGTGTGAGGTTAGATACCCACGTATCATGGGCCGCCAGCATAATTAAGTTCGCACCTGCTTCCCGTAACCGCGCGGCTTCGCTTTCAACATAGGTCGTTAAAATATCAAATTCGAGATCTTCAACGTAACTTGTTTGGATGGTTGTTTTTAAATCACTTCCCATCGTTCCGATAATCCCAATTTTAACGCCATCGCGTTCAATCAGCGGCGATGGATCAACAAAGTCAATCACTTCACGTGACTCTTTGTCGATAATATTTGAACCAAGGTATGGGAAATTTGAATCAAGTTTATTTGCTTTAATAAGATCGATTCCCCAGTCAAATTCGTGATTACCAAGCGTTAAGGCTGCAAATCCCATATGATTTAAGGCGTGATTAACAATCTTGCCTCTTGTCATGTTCGAATCGGCACTTCCTTGCCACATATCACCATTAGCAATTAAGACAGTGCCACCCGGATTTTTATCCCGCTCCGTTTTTAAAAATTGGTTGAGGCGCGCAATACCCGGCATCCGATCTTCAACATTATATTCAAGTGCCCCATGATAATCATTTAAGCCATAGAAATCGATAAGCGTAAAACCTTCTTCATCCACGACAGCACTATATTCTTCATCTTGATAAACATCATACGTAAGCGGAACACTGATTGGTTCGCTTGATGTATGACGATTGCAACTAATGAGCACGATGGCTAAAAGCGGGAATAGTACGAATCGTCTTAACTTCATAAACGAATATTCTCCTTACGATTAACAATGATATAACCTTTTCGATTTTGGACATCTTTTTTGTTATATTTTATTTTACTACCATCGGGCTCGATAAAGAGTCCTCCTGCTTCAGTCACAATAATATCGGCAGCAGCCACATCCCATTCTTTGGTACCGGCACTGCCGCGATAAAACATTTCGATTTCCCCGCTCGCAATCGCAATGGCCTTTAAGGTTGAGCCAAGCGTGACCACCTTCGCGAATAAATCCTTATTCCGTTCAAGGTAATCATTTTCAATCGGGCGACGGTGATAGCGTGAAGCTGAGATGGTAATGTTTTGGGTCCTGTCACTCACCTGTAAACGACGATTTTCGCCATTTGGGAGTCGTTCAAAACTACCGCCATTTTTACTAGCGAAGAAGACACGGCCCGTCACCGGGGCGACAATCACCCCTACAACGATTTCACCTTGATAAGAAAGCGCAATACATGTCGTAAATTCATCATCACGATTGATAAAATCTTTTGTCCCATCAAGTGGATCGATAATCCATACATAATCGGCCGTTAAGCGCTCCAAATTATCGACGCCTTCTTCCGTTAAGAAATGATAATTTGGAAAAAGAGGGGCAAGATATTGACGGATTGCTAGATCCGCTTCTTGATCGGCAATTGTTACTGGGGACTGGTCATCTTTAATTTCCACTTCAAAAGTGGAACGATAATAGTGCATAATAATATCTTTAGCGATAAGGCCTGCCTTAATCGCCGCTTCAATTTCACGTTTGTACATTAATTTAAATCCTCGGCTTTCGAAAGAGCTTGGATGACATCGTCAATCTTGGCTCTATTTTCTAAACGACAACCACTCGCTTTTAAATGGCCGCCACCACCAAAGGTCGTTGCCACTTTTTGCACATTGCGGGATCTTGAACGTAACTCAACAAAGACGGCACCATTTTCTTCAATTAAGAAGGTTGCCCAAGAGTCATAACCTTCAATCCCAGCATAAGTGTTAACAAACATACTTCCTTGATTTGGGGCAATATTGAACGCTTTAAGCGTTGGGTTATCAACAATAATATAAATCACATTTTCATAAGTTTCATAATTTAGCATAAAATGGCCACGGGGTTTTAAACCATCAATTTTCCGCTGTGATAAAACGGAATTGATAAGTTTTAAATCCGCGTGAAATGCCATTAGTCGCGCAACGACTTCAAAGGTAATCACGGACGTTAGATCATACATAAAACGTCCTGAATCGGTGATGATGCCCAAAAGAAGGGCCGTGGCACCAAGGGGATTAATTTTTAAGTTCTCGGCAATCATAAACTCGCCAATAATTTCAGCCGTCGCAATGCGATTCGTAATCACAAGTTCATCATTTGTAAACTTTTCCACAAACAGATGGTGGTCGAGTTTAAAGGATTCTTTGGCAAGCTTAAACCGTTGATCAAATACCCGGTCACCATTTGCAACATCAATTACGAGCGCGCCACTATTCTTAATCAGGTCATCACCAATCACGTCTAATTCGCCAATAATTTGTGAAAAAGGGGCAACGACAGCCCCTATTCCATAAACGGTTTTCGATGGATAATTAGTCTTGATTAATTCTTGGAGCCCAACAATGCTGCCAAGCGCATCACCATCGGGATAGACATGAGAAAAAATAGTAATGGTTTCGTGACGCTCGATAAATTCTTTTAAGGCACTAAACACAACTATGCCGCTTTACCAACACAACCGAAAATTTCGCATTTTTCACGAACTACGGCTTTGATGCCTTTCATTCCTGGAACGATATATTTACGTGGGTCATAAACTTTTGCGTCTGCACTTAAGACTTCTCTCACTGCCTTCGTAAAAGCTTGTTGACATTCCGTATTAACATTAATTTTTGCAGTGCCACGGGCAATTGCTTTTTTAATTTGGAAATCAGGAATACCGCTACCGCCATGAAGAACCAGTGGGACACCGCACAGCTTATTGATATTTTCCATTTCATCAAAACCAAGTTTTGGTTCGCCTTGGTAGGGACCATGGACACTGCCAAGGGCTGGGGCTAAGCAATCAATCCCAGTGGTTTGGACCATTTCTAAACATTCATTTGGGTTAGCATACATGGTTTCAGCAATGACATGTTCTTCTTGACCGCCAATGCTTCCAAGTTCACTTTCAACGCTAACGCCATGGGCATGGGCATAAGCCACTACCCGTTTGGTAATTTCTAAGTTTTCTTTAAATGGGTGGTGACTGGCGTCAATCATGACAGATGTAAATCCTGCGTCAATCGCTTTTTTACATACTTCTTCACTACTACCATGGTCAAGGTGAATGGCGATCGGAATGGTATATCCGCGATCCTTAATTAACCCTTTAATCATATGGACGATGACATTAAAACCTCCCATATGTTTGGCGGCGCCTTCACTAACACCAATAATCACAGGTGCTTTTAAAGCTTCGACTTCATCAAGAATGGCGATGGTCCATTCTAAGTTGTTGGTGTTAAATTGAGCAACAGCGTATTTTTCTTTATTTGCTCTAATGAGCATTTCTTTCATACTAACTAATGGCATAATAATTCCTCTTTCTAATGGTTATTCATCTTCGGTTAAAACGATTGTTTTTAATTCTTTTTCGGGGTCAATTTCAGTAGATTCATCATCAAAGTATAAAATTTCTGGGGCTTCATCTTCATCATCTTCTTCGGTTTCTTCAAGATCTGTATAGACTTCACTTAAAGGAAGGGCGATGTCATCAAATAAGACGCGTTCCCGTAATTCCCATGTGTTGTCACCGAGATTAACAAAGCGACCATCCATAAGAAGGGAAGTATAAAACTTCGAAATCATATCGTGACCTTGTGCTTCACTGTATTCATGTTCGTTAACGATCTTTTGCCATAATTCATAAAAGGGAAGGGCGGTTCCTTTTTCTTTTAGTAAATCGTAGGCGATTTCAATATTTGTCCGTTTTCTCATATGTTTTCTCCTTTACATTGATATAGGGGCACTAACACCGAGGAGTGATAATGCATCTTTTAAAATAATTTGAGTCGCTTTTGATAACCCTAATCGTGCACTTGTTAAAAGTGGGTTGGTGTCATCAAGAATACGAACTTCTGTGTAATAACTATGGACTAAACTCGCTAATTTTTGAATATAATTAGCAACCTTGTATGGTTCTCTTGTTGTGGTTGCATCAAGTACTACCCCGGGATAAGCAATAAGTTGCTTCACTAAACTTAATTCCTCGGCGGTATGTAAACCATTGCCACTTGTATCTAATGGATAAATCGTGCCCTTACTTAAGACGGCACTGAGACGCGCATGTGCATATTGGGCATAATAAACAGGATTGGCACTTGTTCTTTCCTGGGCTAAATTAAGATCAAAATCAAAATGGGTTGAAGCCGATTTGGCAATAAAGAAATAACGGGCCGCGTCAACACCGACTTCGGCAATTAATTCTTCAAGGGTAATCGCATTCCCCGTACGCTTGCTCATTTTTAATTCTTCGCCGTCCTTGATAATACGGACCATTTGGATAATTTGAACTTCCAGAGTTTCTGGACCATAGCCAAACATTTGAAGTGCTGATTTCATTCGGCCAATATAACCGTGATGATCAGCTCCCAAAACGTCTATTAATAAATCCGCTTTACGACCTAATTTATCAAGATGATAAACAATATCCGGTAAAAAGTATGTATGCTCGCCATTTGATTTAATAATGACACGGTCTTTATCGTCACCAAATTGGGTTGTTCTTAGAAAGGTTGCCCCTTCTTCCACATAAGTATAAGGCGCTAACTTTGTAAGTAATCTACTAATGGCATCTTTTTCTTTTACTTTTGATTCAAATGAATACACATCAAAAATTACTTTAAAAGCAGCGAGATCTTGGCGAATAATATCGAGGAAAATGCTTGAACCTCTCGATTTGAAAAATTCTAAACTGGTGTCATTTTCTTCTTTATAGGCATCCCCTACTTCATCCATTAACATTTGAGCAATGGCAATTAAATCTTCGCTAAAATAACCATTTTCAGGCATCGCTTTATTGATACCAAGAAGATTAAGATAACGGGTATAAAGTGAATGCCCGAGATTGTTAATTTGAACGCCGGCATCATTGACATAAAACTCTTTGATAACTTCGTAACCACTTTTCGTAAAGAGCCGCGCTAGAGAATCGCCAACCGATGCACCGCGCGCATGGCCTAAATGGAGTTTTCCCGTTGGGTTCGCACTGACAAATTCGATATTGACAGTTTTTTGTTGTTTAGCACCATTGCCAAAGTTTTCACCTTGTTCAATGATGAGCGGAATATATTGGGTCAAGGCACTTGGTTTTAAGAAAAAATTAATAAAACCAGGTCCCGCAATTTCGATTTTTTCCATCTTTGATTGATCAAGACGGGCGATTAATTGACTTGCAACCTCACGTGGGTTTTTTCGTAACTGCCGTGAAAGTTGCATCGCAATATTCGTTGCATAGTCTCCATGAGCGGCGTCTTTGCTTGTTTCAATGACAACCTGAGAAACCGATAATGAAAGACCCAGTTGTTCCGCTGCGTCTTTAACTAAAGTTTGTAAATAGTTTTCAATCATTCGTTTCCCCAATTAATTAGTATACTTTATACATAGTATAAATTAAAGAATAAATATCTATTTTTTAACATTAAACTTAAAAAATACGATATCGCCATCTTTCATTAAGTATTCTTTTCCTTCACTTCGCATTTTTCCGGCTTCTTTAACTTTTACTTCATCCCGATACTTAAGAAAGTCTTCATAATGATAAACATCCGCTCGGATAAAACCGCGCTCGAAGTCACTGTGAATGACACCGGCACATTGCGGTGCCGTCATCCCCTCAAGAAAAGTCCAAGCCCGTACTTCATCTTTACCAACCGTGAAGAAACTTAGTAAACCAAGCGTTTTATACGCCACTTCACTAATTTTATTTAGACCTGATTTATCAATCCCAAGTTCAGCAAAATAAAGTTCTTGTTCGCTACTTGTCATACTCGCAATTTCCGCCTCAATCGCAGCGCTAATCGCCACCACTTCAGCATGTTCACGACTCGCAATGGCTTTTACTTTTCTATATTGCTCATTTGATTCAAAACTTTGGTATTCAGTATCACTAATATTAGCCACATAAATAACTGGCTTAAATGTTAAAAGTCCATAATTTGCTTTCACAAAAGCGCGTTCGATATTATTGAGATCCTTGACTAAACGAGCAGGGGTTTCATTTTCAAGGGCCGGAATTAAGGTATTTAAAATATCTAACTCAAACATTGCTTCTTTTTCTTTATTGACACGGGCTTTGGTTTCCACTTTTCCCTTGCGTTTATAAAGGGTATCGAGATCTTTAAAGATTAACTCTAGGTTAATAATGCCAATATCACGTTCAGCATCCACACTGTTTTCAACGTGAATAATATCACTGTCACCAAAACAGCGTACGACCTGAAGTATCACATCACATTCCCGAATATGACCTAAAAACTGATTACCGAGCCCTTCGCCACGGTTTGCACCGCGCACAAGACCAGCAATATCATTAAATTCAATCGTTGCATAAATTGTTTTTTCAGGTAAAAAATGTTCAGAAAGTACCTTCACTCTTGGGTCCAAAACCCGGACGATGCCTTTGTTGGGGTTAATGGTCGCAAAAGGATAGTTTGCAGCTTCAACTTTACTCGAGGTCAAGGCGTTAAAAAGTGTTGACTTTCCAACATTTGGTAACCCTACAATGCCTACACTTAATGCCATATACCCTCGCTTTCCGTAGTATTATATTACTTATATTACATATAAGCAATAAAGAACGATAACAAAAGCAAATGTGTTTTTGAAATAAGAAATGAAAAAGCCCACCTCTTCAGATGGGCTTTTAGAAACTCACAAAGCTAAATTATAACTTAACAATTTTCGCAGCTCTTGGTCCGCGATCTGATTGTTCTAAAGTAAATTCGACTTGTTCACCGTTAGTGATGGTTTTGAAACCGTCCATAACGAGTGATGAGTAGTGGAAAAAGACATCAGTGCCGTCTTCGGCGTGGATAAATCCAAAGCCTTTTTCCTTGTTGAACATTTTAATAGTGCCCTTCATCGGTAATCCTTCCATGACTTATTAGTCTATTTGTGTTGTAAACACTCATTCATTATAACAACTAATTATAAAATAACAACAAGAATGTACGATATTCTCAAAATGGTTAAAAATTATAATAAATTGGTCAATAAAACATCAAAAATCGACGATATTTGAATGAAATTCACTCATTTTTATAAATCACGTTTCGAAAATTGTAAGAGATCATGGTCTTTCATTAGCCATTTAAAGTAAAAAAGCGTCCCTATTAACACCATCATCGTCAGGACCAATACCCAAAGATAAGGTTGGTAATGGAACGAGTAGTGAAAAGAGATCTTTAAAAAATCCATTAAGATGAACTCAATCACAAGCGACAGGATGAAAAGCTGTATCAAAGCGATCATCAAAATCACCGAGATGAATGTGACAATATAATGTGTGACCACATCTTGTATGGCTTCTTTTGGATAGCCCATTAAATAAAGACCGCTGAACTGATCATTCGTCTCAGAAATGAGTAAATATATGACCACGAAAATAATGAGGACACTTAATAAAAAAGATCCCAACGCTACCATCGTTGTGTAACGCTTTAAGTTATTGATTGTTTCATCAATCGTATCCTTGAACGATCGATAAGGATGGTCAATTTCATAAGTCTGCCCTGATATTAAGGAATCCATAGTCATGCCATCAACAAATAAAGCGCCCGTTAACTCAAGCGCTAAGGGTGAAACACCAAATTTATCTTTAAAGAGAAGATAAGGCCACAATGGATGCTGATAGATGGCTATGCCAGAATGTTTAACCACTTCTACAACGCGAAGCGTCATCATTTGATATTCCTTGTGATAACCTTCTTCTCCTTCATAGACATCAATTAACGCACCCACATGAAGGTCTTTCCCAAGAGCATCCGTACTACCGAATAATTGCTCGGCTAAGCCACGAGAAATACCAATACTATCCAGGGTATGAAAGCCTTGAAGATTATCGAAATGAAAGCTCCCAAAACTATTTTGATGTAGGCCAAAGTTCGTTATTTTCGGATCCAGTTTTATCTCTGGATTTAAAACAGAAACATAACTTTTATCGATGCGTATAAAATCCTCAACTAGAACAGGATCACTACTCATCATAAAATTATTTTGAAATCCCAAAAGCAACAATTCAGGGATAAAGTGCAGGCCACGATTGAATGTATAAAAAGTGGGTGAAAGAGAGGATTCAAAACTGGTCACCACATAATTGAACTTCGGTGGCGTTTCATAAAGTAATAGACGTCGCTTCAAATGCTGATTATCACTAAGATGGGTAAAAAAACGATTATTCGCGCTAAAGGGGAGATACTTATGATACATTTGGGGATCCCATAAGATATCAAACGGACGCATAGAAAATAAATAATTAAGTTTTTTAAGAATCCACGGATAGTCCTCATTCTTTAATTGATCTAATGACGAAGGAAAGGGCATTTTCTCTTCAAACAATTGGCGAACTTGATGAGGGGTGTTGAGCACAATCGCAGCCTTGCTCCCGAGCATCACAGCCTTTAAAAGATAGCTAAAATTATCCTCATAATCCCACCACTTATTCGCAACACTTAAGTTTAAGACCACGGGGTTACGGCTAATATAAAACGATAAATCATCAATCTTATTTTTATAAGGGAGTCCGAGGATATTTTGCATGATTTTGAAATCATCTTGCGGTAAGACAAGTGCTAACTCATCGTCCGCCAGGACCGTGATTGAAGGACTTAAATCTGAGCTCACTTCCTCTAAAAATAACGCCTCATTAAAAAGCCCAATATGGAAAGAAGGCAAGGGAATTTGATAACGATCAACATGTATCTTTAACTCATTGGTATCAGGAAAGAAATGATCAAAGTTATTTAAATAGACCGATCCAATCATCGAATTTCCGCCGAAATCTAGATTAATTTGATCGTCAGATGGACTCAGAATTTTGTTTACTTGCGGTGAAAAAGATGACCGAATATAGATTGTTTCTTCATTAAATTGCCCCTTAAAAGCTTGCACAAGTTTTGTATTGACCGCACTGACTAATAAAAGCGAGAGACCAATCCCAATTAATCCCAAATTGATGCTTGCCCCGGTAACGAGGTGACGACTTTTTTTAGCTTTAATTAACTGATGGGCAATAACGGGCGCATTCTCGCGATAATCAATCAATTGCCCGGAAGGGACCTCCTTTTTAAGAACGGGTTTAACCACTTCTTCTTTGACAATACGTCCATAAGCCATATGATAAATAATATTTGCGTGAGTTTGGGCCAAAGTCGTATCATGGGTGACCAACAACACAATACTCGTCTTTGCCTTAATGTCGATTAGTTCCATCACTTGGGCCGCATTCTCACGGTCAAGGGCAGCGGTCGGTTCATCAAAAATGTAAAGCGGGACAACTTTTGAGAGTGCACGCGCAATGCCACCTCGTGTTTTTTCGCCACCAGAAAGCGTACTCACTTTTTGAAAAGCGGCTTTTGAAATTCTTAATTGCGAACATAATTGATTCACTTCATGCGTAAAAGGATGATGGGGATCTTTGTGATTATATACCCGAGAAAGTCGAATATTATCCTTAAGCATTAAATCTTCGAGGAAAACATTATGTTGAAAGAAGATACTAAAATGGCTCGATCGCAAGCGAACAATATCCTTTTCTTTAATCTTTTGGTAGTCGCGATTAAATACGTGAACGTGCCCCTGATATCTTTTTTCTAAACCCACAATGACATTGAGTAATGTCGTTTTTCCGCATCCTGAAGGGCCACTTAAAATATAGAGGCCGGGCCCCTTTATATGCAAGTCATCGATATCAAGAATATCACACCCATCAAGCCGACATTTTAAATCTTTTATCTTAAGCATCTAGTAATAAATACAAGAGTGGCTTTCGATTATTCACGAAGAAAAGCACGGTGTAGAGTATCGTCATAATCACGAATTGCGATGTGATAAGAATAAAAATGCGGAAAGATTTGAAACCGAAGATTAAAGGCATTCGAAGAAAGGAGGATAAAAAGCGGTTAAGCGCTGTTATAAGAGGCGGAAATAGAAGAAAGACACTTAATCCCATAACAAAATTGAACATTACCAAACTGATAAATAGTGCGAACAGTTGCCCTTTCTTTGCACCCCAAATACTTAAAAGCGCCATTTGCCGCATCGAAGAGAGTAAAGACGTATGAATAATAGTCACGTAAACCACAATACACCCGATAACAATAAGCACAAGAAAGATTGATACTAAAAGATTTACGTAGAAAAACATTGCCTTGACACTTTGAAGTTTGCTCACCGTATCACCTGTCAGCACATAGCCATAGGTGTCGTCACTTAAATCTTCAACAAGAGAAATGAGGCGTTGCTTTTGAGCATTGGATTCAAGATGACAAAGCAACTGATAACCACTGGAGGGATGATCATTAGGCAAATTAAGTAAATAATCATTTATCGTTACATCCTCAAATAACTGGTAACCCCCAATTTTTTCATCAATCATCGACTGTGGAAGGTAGAGCTTTGGGGTGAGAAAAAAAGGGGCCTCATCATGAATATAGGAGATGCTAAGGGATTCGTTAATATTAATGTCGAGATCAGTTGCATTCAAACTTAAGGTAAATGCAATTTTGAGATTAATGATGAGGCTATCAAGCGGCTGCACTGCATCAATTAGTTCATCATAAAATGAACGATTGATACCAATGGCATTCGTTTTTAAAGCATGAATCGCAATCGTTGGCTTGTTTAATATTTTTTCAAACATCATTAATTCTGCGTGATCAAAAAGAAGACCATAATCAGGGCGAACCTCAAAGTAACCGATATGGGTCATCATCGAAGTTAAGATATCCATAGGAGGTCGTTGGTGCATACGTACATTAATTAACTCATTGTTTGTGGTTAGGGTTTCATAAGATGAAATTCCCACACTAAGATGTTCTAAATAACTTTGATCTAGACGCGTCACGACCTCTTTATCCGCATCGAGAAAAAGCACAAACGAACCCAATAAAAAATTGGTGAGTAACATAAAGATAACCATCAATCGATTCTTTTTTAGATTGCGATTATATAGCGTTTTAAATAGCTTAAGCCGGATCATGATTGGTCTTCAATATCCCTTCATCAACTGCTAAAAAAACACTATTACTAAAATGAAAAAATTGTGGTTGATGCGTGGTTACAATCATAATACAGCGCTTTGCATAGCGGCTAAGAAGCGCGGCCACTCGTTTACTATTTTCCGCGTCCAAATGTGCCGTCGGCTCATCAATTAAAATAATCGGGCGGCATGTCAAAAGGCCACGAATGATATTCGCACGAGCTTTCTCACCGCCACTACAAAGTGACACCTTACGGTTCTTTATTTGGTCAAGATCAAAAGCCTTGAAGAGTGACTTTTTTATCGCTTTATTCGATTTTTTTGAAAAGATCTCACTAATCCTTAAATTGTCGTTAATTGAAATGTCTCCAAGAAAATAGGGTTGTTGCATCACGAGAGTAACAGCGTTTGGGGATAACGGCTGATCTTGATAACGGATTTCCCCCGCCGACCGTTTAATAAGGTGCGCGATAAGATGTAAAAAAGTTGATTTTCCACTACCAGAATTCCCAACCAGGACATAAAGATGACCATGTTTAAAAGTATATGAAATTCCTTTTAGAACTTCACTTATGTCATATGTTTTTTTAAGGTTAATAACTTGTAAAATAGGTTCCTCCCTATTCTACAAATACAATTATTTAGTAAAAAGAGGTCCTTGATTTGCGGATAATGTCTTTTTATACTTTTGATTAAACTTAATGCGTGATATTAAGACAATATTCCCACACCCGAGACATTGAAGTTTGAGATCTGCGCCCAACATCATAATTTGAAAACGATGCGATTTATGGATACAAGGATGGGGCTTTTTCATCTCTACCTCATCAAATAATGATACTTTAATGAGTTCCATTCTATCGCACTTCTTTCATTCGCACTGCGGCTGGAACTTTTGGTAACCCTGGCATCGTCAAGACTTTTCCCGTTAAGGCAACAATAAAACCGGCGCCCGCGCTAAGACGGAACTCGCGGATGGTTATTTTGAAACCTCTCGGGGCATTCTTTAATAAAGGATTATCGCTAAAGGAAAGGGGTGTTTTTGCCATGCAGACTGGCAGATGCCCGAATCCTAATGCTTCGATATTTGCTAATTCTTTTAAAGCCCGTTGGCTATACTTAACCCCATCAGCTCGATAAAGATCTCGGGAAATTTTACCAATCTTACATTTGACGTTATCTTTATTATCATAAAGAAATTGGAATTGATTGTCGTGTTTAAGCATGGTGACGACCTTATCGGCAAAATCAAGCCCGCCTATCGAACCATCTTTGACCGAAGTAACGAGGGAATATGCATAATTTTCTTCAGCCATAAAACGGGTGAATTCATTGATTTCATTTGTAAAATCATCATTAAATACATTTAACGCCACGAGCACCTGAAGACCGAATTTTTTCATATTTTCAATATGTTGAACAAGGTTCTGAAATCCGTATCTTAGCGCTTCAACATTTTCAATTTTTAAATCTGTTTCACTGACCCCACCATGTAGTTTTAACGCTTTGATAGTCGCAACCACAACGGCAAGATGAGGTTTGATACCGCCAATACGGCATTTAATATCACAAAATTTTTCAGCCCCTAATTCGCTTGCAAAACCAGCTTCTGTTACTACAATTGGGGCCCTACTAAGGGCGTAACGTGTCGCAATTAAAGAATTACAGCCATGGGCGATATTCGCAAAAGGACCGCCATGGACGAGGGCGGGATTCCCTTCTAGCGTTTGCACAAGATTTGGTAATAACGCCATTTCCATGAGACGATAGACCGCATCTTCAATTTCAAGGGCACCAAGGCGAATCGGTTCACCCGCAAAGTTGTAACCAATAATTGCTTCTTTGATCCGGGTTTTAAAATCTTCTGGACTTAAACTCAGGCACATGATTGCCATCATTTCACTTGCGACGGTGATTTGAAACTCATCATAACGGGGTTGGCCATCATTTGTTCCTAAATTAATTTTAATCCGTCGTAAACTGCGATCATTCACGTCAAGTGCTCTTTTCCAAGTCACACGTTTAGGATCAAGTTGTAATACATTCCCTTGATAGATATGATTATCAATCACGGCAGCGACAAGATTGATGCTTGATGTTAAAGCATGTAAATCACCAGTAAAATGAAGGTTAATATCATCACTTGGAAATAGTTTGGCTTTTCCGCCACCCGTTGCCCCACCTTTAATCCCAAAGACAGGTCCGAGCGAAGGCTCCCTTAAGCATAAAAGACTTTGATGGCCACGGGCCCATAAGGCATCATGGAGGGCAATCGCCATTGTGGTCTTGCCTTCGCCAGCAGCGGTTGGCGTAATCGCCGTCATTAATACAAGCTTCCCAGTTGGTTCACCTTGATTAAAAGGCGCTTTAATTTTAGCTTTGGTTGTGCCATAAATCACTAAATCATCTGCGCATAAGCCAATGGCTTTTCCAACATCTAAAATGGGTTTAGTCATCATAATGAATCCTCATATTTCTTAATTAAGAATAAGTATGCCTCATGTTGGTCGCTAAACCAAGTGGCATTAGAAAATTGATGACGAAAAAAAGTACGTTGTCGTTTCGCATATTGTCTCGTCCGAAGACTTATCAGGGCAATGAGTTCATCATCAGTCATTGAGGGATTAGCCAGGATTTCCTTGTAGCCAATCGCTTGAAGACCTTGCGCATTTTGGGGGTATTTCTGGCAAATATCGTTTACTTCTTGACGGAGACCGCTCACAAACATGTCCGTTGTCCGTTCATGAATCCGTCTCTCAAGAACTTCATTTAAAGCATCCAGGACAATCATTGTAAAAGGAAATAAGGGCCCACTCTTAAGATGACGTTCATGATTGGTTTCCGTTCGGCTTTGATTTTCACTAATCGCTAATGCGCGTAAAACTCGCTTACGGTTATTCGGATGAATCTTAGCGGCCGCTACTGGATCAATCAAGGTAAGTCTTTGATGAAGTGATGCATTACTCTCTTCGAAATTATCTTCAATCACAATCCCAATATTAGGTGAAAGTCGATAGTCATAGAGCGCTGCCCGAATGTAAAGACCGCTGCCACCTACAAGGATAATCGGCCTTTTACTTTGTTCATAAATGGCAATCAAGCGTCGCACATCTTGTTGATAATCATAAATGGAATAGGGGTCACTAATCGACAAATTATTAAAGAGAAAAGTGGGCACCGACGCTAATTCTTCTTCCGTTGGTTTAGCGGTGCCAATATTTAGTTCACGGTAAAATGCATAGGCGTCAGCGTTAATAATGATGCCGCCAATCGCCTTAGCCAATTTAAAGGCAAGACTACTTTTACCAGCCGCCGTTACGCCACCTATGACAAAAATCATGTTCCCGTCCGTTTAAATAGTTTTTCTATTTCATATTTTGAAAACTTGATAATGGTTGGTCGACCATGGGGACAGCTATAAGGGTTTTGACACGTCAAAAGTTCATGAACAAGATGTGTCATCTCATGAAGTGAGAGACGATGCTTTGCCTTAATTGATGCTTTGCATGCCATCGTTGCAATGGCATTCGTTCGTAATTTTTCTTGATTTAGCTTTTTATTTGTTAGTACTTCTTCAATAATATCTTGAATATAAATGATCTCATCGTACTCACTCGTATAATTAGGTACACCCGTTACACGAAGCGTATTCTCCCCAAAAAGTTGCACTTCCAGTCCGACGCTTTTGAGGATTTCGAGTACTTCAGGGGTAAATAGTGTTGCCTCACTATGTGAAAAGGAAAGCACTTCAGGGATCAAAAGTGGTCGGGTATGAAGATGCCCATTGAGTATTTTTTGGAACTTCTCATAATTTATCCGCTCATGGGCGGCATGTTGATCAATAAGCCAAAACCCACCATCTTTTGTTTCGCAAACGATATATGTTTGATGAATTGCCGCTACTGGCACAACATCTTGAAATTGATTTTCATGAAACGTCACCATCACAGGCTCTTCTTCGTCCGGGCTTAGATCACTAATGGTTAATTCACGTGGAAAAACGTCTTTTTCTTCTTCCACAAAATTAAACGAAAGTTGTTCAGCAACTGGTGTTTCATCAAATGTAAGTGGTGCTTTAAACTCACTCACTAAGGTTTGCGGAATAAAGGCTTCATGCCGTAATGCTTTGGGGATTTCACGGAGTAAAAGCTCACGTAATTGGTCTTCTTTTGAAAAGCGAACCTCTTTTTTTGTTGGGTGAACGTTAACATCGACCAGTTCCGGTTCAATTTCAAAATTTAACACCACAAATGGGTATCGACTAGGAGCAATGAATCCGTGGTAGGCGTCAATAATGGTCGAGACCACTTTCGGCATATAGACATTACGACCATTTAGATTTGTCATGATACCATAACGATTAGCACGGACCAAGTTCGTGTTGCCAAGAAAACCCGTCACGACAAAATCATTGGTTGAAAACTTGATTGGTAAAATATTTTTTGCATAATTCAGCCCATAAATACTCATAATTGTTTCTTTTAAATCATCTCGACCACTCGTTTTAAAGCGGAGTTTGTCATCAAAAGAAAGGCTAAAACTAATATGGGGATGTGCTAAAGCAATTTTGGTGACAATTTCGCTCGTCACTGCGTTTTCCGTATAGTCGAGTTTCAAATATTTGAGTCGGGCCGGGGTATTATAGAATAGTTCTTCAACGACAATTTTGGTTCCTTGACTGGCAGCGGATGCTTCAATTTTAAAGTCACCATTAATAATGGTCGCACTCGAACCACTACTTCCTTTAATCGCCGTTTCTACAAAGACTTTAGAGATCGATGCGATACTTGGGAGGGCTTCACCTCGAAACCCAAGCGTTTTGATGCGAAATAAATCAAAAGCACTATGAATCTTACTCGTTGCATGCCGTGAAAAAGCAAGTTCAAGTTCCGATTGTGGGATTCCACTCCCATTATCTTGAACAATGATTTTCTTCCGCCCTGCTTCAAAAATAAAAATATCAATGTGGGTAGCACCAGCATCAATACTATTTTCAACGAGTTCCTTAACTACGGAAGCCGGACGTTCAATGACTTCCCCTGCTGCTATTTGGTTCGCAAGTTCAATATCGAGTAAGGTAATACGTGCCATTATTTAAAACCTTCATCTTTAATCTTTTTAAGAAGAACTAAAGCATCAAGCGGGGTCATTTCATCAATTTTAAGTTGCTCAAGTTGTTGGTACCAAAGTGGTTTAAGCGGTACATATTCCGATGGCGCCTCAGCTTCATTTAATGGGGTATTACTAAATGTATGAAGATGATTTTGTGCATTATTTAAAATCTCAAGGGGGAGTCCGGCGAGGCGGGCCACATTAATCCCATAACTTTTGTTCATAGGACCATCTTTAATTTTATATAGAAAGGTCACATTACTGCCGACTTCTTTGACTTCAACATGAATATTCTTTATATTCGCTAAATGATCCGTGATCGTCGTGATTTCATGATAATGGGTGCTAAATAAAGTTTTAACTTTAAGCTTTTGAGCAATATATTCTAACATTGCATACGCAAGCGCCATTCCATCGTAAGTGGAAGTCCCACGCCCAATTTCATCAAAGAGTAAGAGTGAGTTTTCCGTCGCTTTACGCAGCGCATAGTTCGCTTCAATCATTTCCACCATAAAGGTAGATTGGCCGCTGATGAGGTCATCACTCGCTCCAATCCGTGTAAAAATCTGATCAAAGAGCATTAAATTAGCATGACTTGCAGGTACAAAACTTCCCAGTTGCGCCATGACAACAATAAGCGCTAATTGGCGCATCAGTGTTGATTTACCACCCATATTCGGTCCCGTGATGATCAAGACATCCGTTTCCTTATCAAGTTTGATGTCATTAGCAACAAAGGCATGATCTTTGAGTAACTTACTTAGCACCGGATGGCGGGCATTTTGAATATCAATCACCCGCTCATGATTAAAGATGGGACGAACGAAAGAGTTATTTACGGCAACTTCTGCTAAGGCAAGAAAGACATCAATTTCACTGACGGCATCGGCACATTTTTGCAGGGCTCTTGTTGATTGTTGTAGTTTCTTGAGCAAATCATTAAATAATTCTTTTTCAAGTTGTTGTCTTTTTTCTTCAGCACTTAAAATAAGGGTCTCTTGTTCTTTAAGTGCTTCATTGATAAACCGCTCTCCATTTTTTGTTGTTTGTTTCCGGATATATCCAAATTCATCTTTGACTTGATTTAAGTTCCCATTACTAATTTCAATAAAATAACCGAAAACGCGATTGTAACCAACTTTTAAGTTTTTAATACCGGTTTTAGTCTTTTCTTTCTCCTCGAAACTACTAATCCACTTTTTCCCGCCATGCGATAAATCAATTAATTCATCAAGCCGTTCATAATAACCATATTTAAAGATTTCGCCACCACTAATTTGAAGCGGGGCATTTTCACTAATTGCGGCGTCAATCAGCGTCACCAAATGATCATTATTTGCGAGTTGATCATATAGCGCACTCATTTCGGGTTCGCGTATTTTCCCTAATAGACGACGCGCTTTTTCAAGCGCCATAAGTGATGTTTTAAGACGCAGTAAATCGCGTGGATTGGCGCTTCCAAAAGCGATACGTGCGACAATTCTTTCTAAATCATAAATGCCAGCAAAATGTTCTTTTATTTCTGCCCGCGTGAGATAGTTAACAATAAAACTATTCACGATATTTTGTCGCCGCAGAATTTCTTCATAATCCCGTGATGGACGGGTAATAAAATCTTTTAGTTTTCGTCTCCCCATCGCGGTTGTCGTTTCATCAAGAAGCCAAAATAATGAACCATACTTTGTCTCGTTCCGAACTGTCCGGGTTAATTCTAAATTGAGTCGCGAAAAGGCATCAATTTGCAAAAAAGAATGCGTTTTTGAAACTTTAATCGGTTTAAAATATGATAATTGGCGTTTTTTTGCTTTGGTTAAATAACTAAGAAGACGAGCGGCAATTTGTCGTTCACCTTCATCGTGAACTTCTGTAAATAAATCTTCGTATTGGTTAACATCAAGTAATTGATTTTCAAAAGAAATCACAATGTTTAAATTGGTCTTAATGGCACCTAATAGTTTGTTACTAAATACGGAATCAACAACGATTTCTTTCGCCGATAGTCCACCTAAATAATTAATTAAGGTTGCTTCTTCTCTAGGTAACGAAGTGACATAAATATCTCCAGTCGAGACATCACCGTAACACACAGTGAATTTATCAATAAAGGCGTCAACGGCCACAATAAAATTATGTTCACTATCTTCAAAATCAACAATTGAACCAGGGGTCACAATCTGGATTATTTCTCGCTTCACAATGCCTTTTGCCGTACTTGGGTCTTCGACTTGCTCAACAATCCCAACCTTGTGTCCGGCATCAATTAATTTCGCAAGATAGGGTGAATAGGCATGGTGTGGAATGCCACACATAGGGATTTTGCGATTGTTCCCGGCTGATTTTTTCGTTAATACGAGCTGTAGTTCTTTGGCAACGATTTCGGCATCTTCAAAAAAGAACTCATAAAAGTCACCCAATCGGTACATGATTAAAACACCGGGATTCTCCCGTTTGATCTGTAAGTATTGTTCAATCATCGGCGTATAAACGACTTTTTTCTCTTTGTCCATATCGCTATTTTACCATATATGGTAAGGGCGTCACTGAATTATTGTTTTAATGGTTAGTAGTAAATCATTGACATCATTTAAAAGACTATTGTAATTTATAACATAAGGATGTTCATCATATTTTTGCTTTAAGAGGGTGTAAGCGTTTAAAGCATTTTCATGACGCGTTTTGTCCATGGCATGCCGGGTAATTTCTTGTTGGAGATCTTTTAATTTCGTTTCAGTAGCAAGGATAAATGCATCATTTGTTACAAGTTCGCGGGCTTTTTTAAAAGCAATCACGACCGGTTCGTTCTCAAGCGCAATTAAAAGATTTTCGAGGGCCTGATCAACGCGTTTCATCAAGAAGTTCTCCACCTAAGGCAAAGGTTTTCGTCGCACTGATTTTCACTTTAACAATTTGACCAATTAAGTTGCGTGGCCCTTTAAAGTGAACGATTTTATCCGATTCGGTATATCCGCTTAAAATCGAACGATCTTTCTTACTTGCCCCATCGACTAAAACGAAGACTTCTTTACCTAAATAAGTTTTGGCGTCTTCTTCTGTTTGAGCATCGACTAATAATTTTAAGCGATTAAATCGGTTACTTTTTTCTTCTTTCGTCACATTATCAATCATTTTTGCAGCTGGAGTACCTGTTCTTGGTGAGTATATGAACGTAAAGGCACTTGCATATTTAATTTGATCGACGATTTTAAGGGTCTCTTCAAACTGTGCTTCCGTTTCATTTGGGAAGCCAACAATGATGTCTGTTGTGAGGGCAATATCAGGCATTTTTGACCGAAGTTTCCTCACTAATTCGCAATAATCTGCCACTTTATAACGGCGCCCCATCAGTCTTAAAATCTCATCACTCCCGCTTTGGAGCGGTAAATGGATTTTTTTCATGATATTTGGATACTTCGCAATCACATCAATCATCGTATCGTCAAAGTTCCATGGGTGTGACGTAATAAAACGAAGACGCGGAATTCCTAACTTTGCGACCTCTTCTAAAATATGGCTAAATGTGGTTCCGTCTTTTAAGTCCAAACCGTAGGCGTTAACATTTTGGCCGACCAGAGTAATTTCTTGGTAACCTGAAGCAATTAATATTTTGCACTCATTTAAGATGTCACTTGGTTTACGTGATCGCTCTTTACCGCGAGTATAAGGCACAATGCAATACGTGCAAAATTTATCACAGCCAAATGTGATATTAACAAAAGCTTTATGTTTTGCAATTCGTGTCACGGGGACATCTTCATAGATTGTAATATCCTCACTTGAGATATCAAAAACTTTTTTCTTGTGTTCAAGATTCATTTCAAGGAGACCTAACAACTTATGAATTGCATTAGTACCCATAAAAATATCAACTTGGGGATATGATTTTTGTAATTTCTCAAGGGCCGATTCTTGCTGAACCATACACCCTGATACGATAATAATTAAATCATTATTGGCCGCTTTTAAAGCTTTCAAATTGCCGACTTGACCAAATAATTTTTGTTCAGCATTTTCACGAATAGCACAGGTATTTAAAATAATCACACTCGCCAGGGCGATGTCTTCGGTCCGCACCATGCCTGCTGCTGAAAGGAGTCCCGCCATGGATTCTTCATCGCGGACGTTTGCTTGACAGCCAAAGGTTCGAATAAGAAACGCCTTGCCATGGAGGGTTTCTTTGACGTGACGGGGAATATCTAACGTAAAACATTCGTAATCAATCCGTTGCGGCCGCCGATTACGTGCTTGATTCATTGAAGGTAAATTTTGGATAATTTTGTTCATATTATTTGTTCCAGATTTGATAGATTGGGGTAATTGTTAAGGCCTGATATGTTGTTTCATCAAACGTCATCATCACTGCACTAAATTGGCAGGCATCATCACTATTATCGTAATTGAAGGGTTTCTTTTTATCAAACCATACTTTTTGAATAACCGAGGTTCGCTCGGCCCCAATAATCCCGTTATAAGCTCCCGTCATGCCCACATCACTAATATAGGCCGTCCCACCGGGTAAAACCCGAGCGTCTACCGTTTGCACATGGGTATGGGTTCCAAGTAAAGCACTTATGCGCCCCGCAAACTCCCATGCAATGGTCATCTTTTCAGCGGTCGCTTCCGCATGATAGTCGACAATATGAATCGATTTTACATGTTCATTTTCAATCATCTTCAAGGCTACATACGGGCTGGTTATGATTTCTTTCATAAACGCTTGACCAAGGATATTCGTAATCCGCACTTTAACGCCTTTTTTAGTTGTCACTTCGATTGAACCTGACCCTGGATAATTCGCAATTAAGTTAAGGGGTCGCGCAATGTTATTCACTTCAGGTAAAAGCGAGCGAATTTCTTCACGGTCATCAAAATGATTACCAAGGGTAAAGGCATCGATGCCCAGATTCATTAATTCACGATAATGTTTTTTACTAAGACCGCGACCATGCGTCGCATTTTCACCGTTGGCGATAACAAGATCGAAGTCATGTTCTTTGCGGAGTGAAGGCAGAAAATGGGCGAGTGTTTCTCGCCCTGCTTTTCCGACTATATCACCGATAAACAAAATCTTAATCATTATTTTGCGACATCGTTGGCACGGTATTCACGAATCACTGAAACTTTAATTTGGCCAGGGTAGGTCATTTCATTTTCAATTCTTTCACGAATATCACGAACTAACTTATTAACCATTACATCATCAACTTTATCAGGATAAACCATTACCCGGACTTCGCGTCCGCTTTGCATGGCGTAGCTTGTTTGAACGCCATCATATGATTTACAAATTGCTTCAAGTTGTTCAAGACGTTTAATATAATTTTCTAATGTTTCAGTTCTTGCACCAGGACGGGCAGCACTTAATGTGTCCGCAGCGATGACAAGTTGACTGAAAATGAAGCGTGATTCTTTATCACCATGATGACTTTCAATGCCATCAATGACGTAATCTGGTTCATTGTACTTTTTCGCAAGGCGCGCCCCGACTTCAACGTGACTACCTTCTAATTCAAAGTCAGCTGACTTCCCAATATCATGGAAAAGCCCCGCTCGTTTTGCTTTAGTTACATCAAGACCAAGTTCCGCGGCCATAATCCCACATAAATGTGCGACTTCAATACTATGTTTTAGTGCACTTTGTCCGTATGAGGTCCGATATTTTAAACGACCAACAAAAGGAATCATTTCGCGGTGAACGTTTGGAATTCCTAATTCCGCTAAAGCATCTTTACCTGCTTTTAAAATCACTTCATCTAATTCTTCTTTTGCTTTGGCAACGACTTCTTCAATCCGACTTGGTTGAATACGGCCGTCTTTAACTAAGATCTCAATCGTCCGTCTTGCTGTTTCACGCCGAATTGGATCAAAGCATGAAACCGTAATCACTTCAGGAGTATCGTCAATTAAAATATCGACCCCAAGTAATTGTTCTAACGAGCGAATATTACGGCCTTCACGACCGATGATACGACCCTTCATTTCATCACTTGGTAAGCTAACGGCACTTACCGTTCTTTCAGTGGTCACTTCTTGACTATACCGTGCAATGGTATTTGCAAGGATATCACGGGCCCTATCGTTCACTTGAATATCGGCTTCATCTTCACGTTGTTTAATGTAAAGGGCGATTTCTTTTTCAAGCTTGGCGTCGACGCGACTGAAGAGTTCTGTGCGTGCTTCACTTACCGTCATTTGGGCAACTTTTTCTAGTTCGGAAATAATTGAATCAATCCGTACTTGAAGTTGCTTTTTAAGTTCATCTGCTTCTTTGATTTTGCCATTGAGATTTTCATGACGAGCATCTAAAGATTGCTCTTTGCTTAAGAGTAATTGATCGCGACGTTCAATGCCCTTTTCGCGATCGGTCAGGAGTCTTTCTAACTCACTAATTTGGGCACGTCGTTCTTTGCCAGCTCTTTCGAGTTCTTGTTTTCCTTCATAAACGAATTGCTTTGCATCTAATTCCGCACTCTTAACAATGTGTTCGGCCTTAATTTCTGCTTCTTTAATTGTTTTTTGTGCTTTTGCAAATGCTTGTTTTGCTTTAAAGGCTGGGATAAGGAAGAATAATCCAATCCCAATTCCAAGTCCGACAAGAAGAAATAGCAAATAATATAACCATTCCATATTTTTTCCTTCTTTCGTTGTTGTTATTTTTGTTTGAAACCAAACTTAAAATAGTTATTTTCTAAACAATTATTGCTACATCATTAATGCTAAATTTTTAATTTTTTAATAATTTTTAATCAAGTGAATTAATAACCTAACAACTTGTTTAGGTGAACGCACTTTGTGCGCATTTAGATTATAACAAGATTGCAAATATTATAAAAGTGATTGCATTTAAAAAACCTCGGAACTATTCCGAGGTTAATTTTTTCATCTAAGTTAGGCCAATTAAGCGGCGCGAACCGCGGCTTCTAACTTGATTAGTAGTTCTTCGCGTTCAAGAATATAGTTTTGGGCAGCTTCTTTTCCTTGACCGATTTTTTGACCATCGTATTCATACCAAGAACCTGATTTTTTAATGAATCCCTTTTCAACTGAGAGTTCAATAATCTCCCCAATCTTCGAAATCCCTTTACCGTAAATGATATCAATTTCACACGCGGCAAATGGGGGTGCAACTTTATTTTTTACAATCCGAATCTTTGCTTGATTACCCACGAGTTTTGGCCCTTGTTTAATGGCTTCACCCCGACGAATATCAATGCGGATCGATGAATAGAATTTAAGGGCGCGGCCACCAGAAGTGACTTCCGGATTACCATAGATGACACCCACTTTTTCCCGGAGTTGATTGATAAAGATAACTGTACATTCTGCTTTGTTTAAAACACCCGCTAATTTACGCATAGCTTTCGACATCAACCGTGCTTGTGCGCCAACTTGATTATCACCCATCTCGCCAGTTAGTTCGGCTTCAGGCACTAAAGCGGCGACACTATCAACAATGATTAAGTCGATCACGCCACTTTCCGCTAACCGAACAACAATCTCAAGTGCTTGTTCTCCGGAATCCGGTTGGGCCAAAATAAGTTCATCAATATTAATGCCTAAATTTTTTGCATAAATAGGATCGATGGCGTGTTCAGCGTCAACGAATGCCGCTTGGCCACCTTTCTTTTGACATTCGGCAATGGCATGTAATGCGAGGGTTGTTTTACCACTACTTTCAGGTCCGAAAATTTCAATAATTCGGCCTTTGGGGTAGCCGCCAACGCCAAGCGCTTGGTCAATTAATAATGATCCCGTCGGGATAACATCAACATTAACAACGGGGCGATCGCCAAGTTTCATAATCGCGCCTTTCCCAAAAGATTTTTCGATTTCTTTTAGGGTCTCGGCTAATATATTCTTATCTTCATTCTTTGCCATATTTATATCTCCTTATTTATAAATACATCTATTTGTAATTTTCTAATACACGATCAAGAATCTCAAAACCACGTTCAACGGCTTCGGTCCGCACTTTTTGACGATCACCTTTAATCTTAAAATGAACAAGGATTTCATCCTCTCGATAGGCAAGGGCGATAAACACTTCACCAACATCATGTTCATCCACACTCGTCGGACCCGCATTGCCTGTAAACGCAATACAAAAATCAACATCGAGTAATTTTTGGCCGTTACGCGCCATTTCAAGGGCGACAACGCTCGAGACTGCGCCATATTTTTTTAAATCAGTTTCCGATATTTTTAGGACCCGATGTTTAACATCATCTTGGTAAGCAACGACACTTCCTTTAAAAATCGAAGAAACCCCGGGATAATTAACAACAGTTGATGCAAAAAGGCCACCGGTAAATGATTCAACACTGCCGAGTTTTAAACCGAGATCCATCATCTTTTCTAGAATTAAATGATTCTTCATTTTGATTCCTTTAATACACTCATGTTTTGAAAAATGTAAATAAAGCCAGAAAGTAGAGACACCACCGTGGCAAGTCCCATCATGATAAAACTAACATATGGGAAAGCCGTGCCATAAAGAAGTGAGAACGGAAAATCATTAAATAAATACATCGTAATCGCCACCATTTGTAAAACGGTTTTAAGTTTCCCAAAAATATTTGCGGCCAAAACTTTGTTTTGGTTCGCCGCCACGAGCCGAAAACCATCAACCACAATATCACGACCAATCATCAAGATGACAAATAGCGGCAATACCCCGATTTGCCCAGTCATTTGCGGACTAATTAGAATAATCAAAAGTGAATTAACTAACAATTTATCAGCGATGGGGTCCATGAATTTACCATAATTTGTAATCAGGTTAAATTTCCGGGCAAGGTAGCCATCAAAATAGTCCGTAATAGAGGCAACTAAAAATACAATCGCACCGATAAAGTATAAAAGGCTCACATTACCGAAAACAATCGGCATGGTCATCCCAAGTGCTTCATAAGGGATAAGTAAAAAAATAATGAGGAGGACAACAAGTCCCATTCTAATCGTTGTTAGTTTATTTGGTAGATTCATAAATCTCCTTTAGTGAGTATTCGATCCTATAAGCCATGTTCTGTCGAAGGATAATTATTTATCTATGCGTGAACATACAGCGCAGAATTCATTTCTTCCTTGCTATTTCCCTTACCAAATTTAGGTTTCTCGCTTGCGGGGTTTACCAACGTTCCACTTAAGAGTTTCCCCTTAACTTCGTCACTGTGGCACCTTAGGAAGTCCAACCATATCCGAAGACTTAGGTTTTCCTTCGCCGTTATAGACTCCTCTATACCTAGCGTTATTTTTTCCGCTAGCGCAATCACTACTTGCATCTCAGCAAGTGCGAGCATGGACTTTCCTCTAATACCGAAGTACCAGCAATCATCCAGATCGAATGTATTGATTATTTAACTTTCCCAGGGTCAACCCCGAGCGCCCATAATTGTCGCTCATATTTGTCAATTTTCCGTAAGTTTTCCATCGTTGTCCCACCTTTAGCGACCAGGCGTTCTAATTCGGCAACTTTGCGGGTTAATTGTAAATTAAGCGCTTCAAGATCCACATTCCGGGCTGTCAGTTTATCGGCTTTAGTGAGAAGGTGATTGAGTTCCGTTTCCTTCGCCATTAAAACGAGGTATTCTTCGCGCACTAAATCAAGATATTCATCCACTTCTAAAGCATCATAACCGCCACTTTTTGCTTTGAACTTTTTCTTAAGAATTTTTTCAGCATCCAGTCGTATTTTTTCCGCCATGTGTAACCTCGCATACATATTATATATGTAAAAGGGGGTAAAGGCAATAAAGCAAAGCATGATAAATATGGTTATGGTATAATTTAGAATATGAAAAAATTGCTGAAACAAGTCCGAGGCCGTAAACAAATTGTTTTTCTTGATTTAGAGGGGACCCAGTTTAGCCATGAGACCATTGCCATTGGCGCTGTTAAAGCCACGCTTAATCCGGACGGAACCGTCAAAAAGTTCTATCCTGGTTTCAAAAAATATGTGTTGGCAAAGCATAATGTTGGCCGTCTCGTTGAAGAATTAACCGGCATCACGAGTGATCTCCTGGCGAAAGAAGGAATCGGTTTTGAAGAAGCTTTGCCGTTACTTAAAAAGTATGTTGGCACGAATTTTTCAAAAAGTCGTTTCGTCACTTTCGGGAGCCATGATGTTCGGATTTTAAAACAATCACTTCTTTATACGCCTGAAGCTAATCATGGGATTGTCACAACCATTATCAAGAACCATCTTGATCTAAGTACCCTCGTGAGTGAATACATCAAAGACGACAAAAATAATACGTTATCTCTCACAAATCTCTGCAAGCTATTTGAAATACCGACGATTGAACCAGCCCACGATCCTTTAAATGATGCCCTACTTCTTGGTTATCTCTTTAACGAACTATTTAAAAAACCCGAGATCATCAAAGAACGCTATGCGGCCGTACTTCTCAATATCAATAATGTGCCTCGCCCCATTAAAAAGGCCCTCCAAAAGATTAAAGAAGGGGGCACGGTTACAGCAGAAGATATTTATAAGTATCTTGAGGAAGAAATCGTCTAATGGTCAATTATCCTTCTAAACCATATACCGCGAAGTCAGTTGCGACCTCACGGAAAAAAAGTATGCCGACTTCACCCGGAAACCGCGGGATGCAACTAGAAAAGATCATTAACGCTGCGAATGATTATTATTTAATGCATGATATTGCCCTCATTACAAAACGACCGACCCCGATCAACGTTGTAAAAATTGATTACTCGAAGGGGGCCAAAATAACGAATGCCTATTTTGAAAAACAATCGACGACCGATTACAATGGCCTTTATCGCAATCGATATCTCGACTTCGAGGCAAAGAGTACCCAACTTAAGACAAGTTTCCCGCTTAATAATATTTCCGACCATCAAATTAAGCATTTAGAAAACGTCATCAAACATGGTGGCATTGCCTTTTTCATTATTGAATTTGCTTTAAAAAACGAAGTCTATGTTTTACCGGCCTCCTTTGTGATTGCTGCCTCTAATAATGGAGAACGAAAATCGATTCCGTATTCTTTAATTAAAGAAAAAGGGATCCATGTCCCTTATAACATCAACCCAATCTTAAACTACTTACCTGCCGTGATAACACTCTTTTCGTTATAAATTTTTCTTTTTCTCAAGACAAAGATCAATGAGCGGGCATTCTTTGCAACGCGGTTTTTTGGCTTTGCAAAAATAGCGACCAAAGTGAATCATTTGATGGTGCGTTTTAATCCATCGTTTCTGAGGGATAAGTGTTTGAAGTTTGCTTTCAATGACATTTACCTGATCATCAAGTGTAGCAAACCCTAATCGTTTAGAAACCCGAGCAACATGGGTATCAACGGCAATTTCGGGAATTTTAAATAGTTCCCCGCGCACCACATTCGCGGTTTTAATACCAACCCCAGGAAGGGCCATTAAGGATTCCTTATCTTGAGGAACGCGTCCTTGATAGTCTTTATCGAGCATATTGACAAGTTGATAAATGTGTTTGGCCTTATTCCGATAAAGGCCAAGAGTTTTAAAATACACGGCATAATCGGTTTCTTTTAGTGTTTTGAGTGCGTCAAAAGTCGGATAATCACCAAATAACTTCGTCGTGACTTGATTGACGGACTTATCGGTAGATTGGGCACTTAAAACGACCGCAATGAGCAATTCATAATCTTTTTGGTAGGTTAATTCACCCTGAACATCCGGGTAAGCCTCGTCAAAGAAGGCGAGGATCTTATCTCTATTCTTATTCGTCATCTTTAATCTTTTTATTTACTTCATCTAACGTTTGTTTGATGTCTTTACGATAACTTGGATCCTGGGCGCTTTTACCTTCAACAGCATAATCAACAGCGGTCGCAAGTTTAAGAAGTGCCTTATCAATGGCCCGAATATTAAAACGTTTCTTTTTTAGACTTTCTTCATAAGCTTCTTTAATCATTGCAACTGAATAACCATAGGAAAACCATTGATTAATGGTTTGCAGTTCAACGGGGGATAAAGAGCGACCAAATCCATTTTGGATGAGGGCATAGATTTCTTCGGTTTGATTTGAAAAATCAACGGTCGCATTCTCTTTTTCTTGCTCATAATCAAGCGCAAAAAGGGTTTGCAATTTTTTTCGTAATGGGTTTAAAGAAGTCACCATTTTCCCGTGTCGATTACTAAATTCAATAAAGCCTTTACTGACAAGTTTGACCATCGTCTCATCAATTAGACGAATGTCAATATTTGATTGTAAATTGATGAGATCGGGGGTGACAAAATCAGTGTCTTTTTGTTGCAAATGCTCAATGAACAAAAGCACGACGAGTTCAGTTTCACTCATCCGAAGCTCTTTATAGTATTCAAAGAGCATAAAACGAAAATCTAATGCCTTATTAAACATCGCGGTCTTTCACTGCCTTCGCTAAGTTCCGTGGGCGATCAACATCCCGATTTAAAGAGACGGCGGTATAGTAGGCTAAATATTGGGCAAATACCGCAAAGACAATCGGACTGTGATAACCGCGAACTGGTTTTTCGATGGAGAAACGATCAGTAGGTAAATTAAATGGCGCTGCCGAACAAATAATGATTTTATCGGTCCGTTTCTTTAATTCTTCAATGACTTCACGCATCGCAATCACCGTTGCTTCATCACTTACAAATACCACAACCGGCGTTTCTTTTTCAATGAGCGCAATCGGACCGTGTAAGATTTCTCCGCCCGCATATGCTTCCGAGTGAATGTATGAAGTTTCTTTAAGTTTTAATTGGGCTTCAATTGCGAGATCATAATCAAATCCACGACCAAGGAAAAAGACATCTTTAGAACCTGCAATGTCCTTAGCAATCCTTTTAATTTCATCTCTTTGACTAATAATGGCTTCAATCGCCGTAATTACTAATTCAAGCGCCGCAATAGTTGTTATTTTATTCACAAGCCGCGCATAAAGAAGTGATAGCAAAGTAATTTGGGCGATATATGCTTTCGTGCTCGCGACACTAATTTCGGTACCGGCATGGAGCAACAAGCGGTAATCTGCCTGCCGATATAAAGTCGATACTTCAGTGTTTGTAATCGCCAGGACATCCCCACCATAAGTTTCAATTACTTTTAGGCATTTTAAGATATCGGAGGTTTCACCCGATTGTGAAATTAAGACATAAAGCGGATTGGTCCCAGTTTGATAGGGGTAATAAATCCATTCACTGGCAATAAAAACATCAACTTTTTTATTGAAGTTACGCAAGTAACGTTGTCCGACCAAAGCGGAATTGTAGCTTGTACCCGCGGCAATAAAGACAATGTTATCGGCATGATTAATCCGTTCAATGAGCCGGTCATCAAACCGATATTTACTGCCGTCAAAATATTGATTAATTAAGCGGCGAATGACCCGTGGGGCTTCTTCAATTTCTTTCAACATATAGTGTGGGTAATCACCGAGTTCAAGTGATTCTTCAGAAGCCGATGTTTCGGAGAAAGTAAACGCTTGCGGTTTCAAGGTGTTATCAAAAACAAAGAGTTCATCTTTCGTAATATAACCGATTTCACCGTCCTGCGGATAGTAATAACTATGCGCATCCCCTGCAATAGCGGGGAAATCAGTCGTTATCGCCATTGCTTGATCATTTTTACCGATAATAAGCGGACTCGCGTTTTTCGCAAAGAAAAGACGTTCATGATCGTCTTTAAAAACTGCCACAATCGCGTAACTCCCAGATAATAAGTTAACGGCTTTTCCGAGGGCCTCTAAATTCGTAATACCCTGGCCACTTGAGTCTTCAATGAGGTTCGCAACTACTTCGACTGCCGAGTTACTCGTGAAGACATAACCTTTTTTGACCAATTTACGTTTGATATTTAAGATATTATCGACTAATCCATGGACGACAAGCGAGAGCTGTTTATTTTGGGAGTGAATCGGATAAACATTATTCAAAGTTTGTTTCGTGTAGGTGGACCACCGGGTATGCCCTATTCCAATACAACCATCATCTTCCTCTGGAATAAGCGGGAGGAGATCTTTAAGTTGACCAACCGTTTTATAGATTTCACATTTTTTGGGGCCACATAATAAGACCCCTGTCGAATCATCATCTTTGAATTGTAAAACCTTTAAAGCTTTTAATATATGATTTTTAATACTATTTTCACTGACACGACCAATAAATCCACTCATAAAAGTACCTCTTGTTATATATTTTACTACAAATGAAAGACTTCACTCCCTCGACTATAGAGAAAGCTTATAGTAACGACACAAAGCATCATAATTAGCGAGGTGCTCAGGGTGCACTTTTCTTCGTTCACCCGCAATTTTATCTGGATTTAAATTTGTAGATAATTCGGCATTTTCAGTCATTGCATTATTGAGTATTAAATCGAATTTGAAGCCGAATCTAACAATAAAACGAAGAGCCCGATACATCCGTAACGGATCCTCTTTAAAACGAACTTGGGGATCACCAATCATTCGTAAAATGCGTTTTTTTAAATCATCAAGCCCTTGACAAAAATCAAGTACCCGATAATTTTCATCAATATAAAGGGCATTAACGGTGAAATCACGTCGTACATAATCTTTCTCGGGTTCACGTACAAATGTAATCGCACTTGGGTGCCGTAAATCACGATATTCACCTTCTTGACGAAGTGTGGTCACTTCCACCTTTTGTCCGTGGATTTTGAAAGTTATCGTTCCAAACATGCTAAATCGATAATTAGCCTTCGGTAAAAAGGCCCGCATATCATCGGGTGTCGCGTCCGTGGCAAAATCGTAATCATCAATTTCTTCGCCCAAAAGAAAATCACGGCTTGTTCCTCCAACCATGTAGAGTTTAAAGCCGTGCTTATTAAAAACGGTTGCTATTTCTTCAAAAAGCTTTGAATGAGGGTTCGACATATGAAAGCCAAGTGCAATACTTAATTAGCCTTGGACTTTTTCTTTGAGTAATTTTGATGGTTTGAAAACAATCGTACGGCCCGCTGGAATGACAATTTCATCTCCAGTTTGTGGACTTACACCGCGACGTTCTTTACGTTTTCTAATTTCAAAGGTGCCGAATCCAGTTAATTTAACTTCTTCGCCTTTTTCTAGGGTCGCGACGACAGTTTCACAAAATAAACCAATGATTTCTTCCACCGATCGCTTTGTCAATAAAAGTTCGTCGGCAATAACGCTAATCAATTCTGCTTTATTCATAATTCTCAACTCCTTTAATAATTACAAATTATCATATCTTCGGATAATTCGCAAGAACTAATTAATTTTCCTCGCTTCGAAGTGGTCTTAACATTAACATTTTAACAATTTCGCTTGGTAAAGCGTTTTCATAGAGAACTTTATAGATACCATTCACAATCGGAAGTTCAAGCCCATTCTTTAATGAAAGTTGGTGGATAATTTTGGCGGTACGAATACCTTCAACGGTCTTCTTGTTCGTTTCCAAAAAGATTTTAGCGTTATTAGCCTTGCCAATTTCAAAGCCCGCTTGAAAGTTCCGAGAATGGACGGAGTTACACGTGACAATTAAATCACCTAAGCCAGTGAGCCCCAAGTAAGTTTCAAGTTTAGCGCCATAATGGAGACCAAAGCGGACCATTTCTGCGAGGCCTCGTGTAATAAGTGCGGCCCGTGCATTATCTCCATACCCGAGACCCGCAAGGACACCACTAGCGATGGCAATCGCATTTTTATAGGCCACCCCAAGTTCAGCACCAATTTCATCAGTTTGGGTATAAACCCGGAAATATTCATTAGAAAATAGTTCTTGGACAAGTACTGCATTATCAAATTCCTGGCTCGTTGCGGTCACCACGGTAAGGAGCCGAATGACCACTTCCTCGGCATGACTTGGACCGATCAGGGACACCACACCACGTAAAAACGATGGCTGGATTTCTTCCCGAATGAGATCGCTTAAACGTTCTTCTTTTTCGATATCAAATCCTTTAGCGGTATTAATAAAGAGAACTTTTTTATTAAGCTTTTGGCTAATTTGATCAAGTAGCCCGCGCATCACAAAAGAAGGCACACTTAAGAGGTAAATATTGCTATGGGCCATCGCATGGTCAAGATCGGTGGTCGCTTGAACACTTTGGTGGAGGACAACTTCATCACCAAAAAAGAAAGTATTGCGGTGATTGAGATTGATATCATCTACTTGCGACTGTTCAATCCCGTAAAGTAAAGGGGTATGGCCATTATCGCTTAACACTTGGGCTAAGGCGGTTCCCCAAGTTCCCGTCCCGAAAATCGTAACATTCATATTATTTACGCTCCCTGAAGATAAATTTTAGTGGCGTTCCTTCAAAGGAAAACGCTTCTCTAATTTGATTTTCTAAATATCGTTGATATGAAAAGTGAACATATTGTGGACTATTAACAAAAAAGACAAAGGTAGGCGGTTTAATACTCACTTGGTTAGCGTAGTAAATTTTTACGCGGCCCCCATTAAAAACAGGGGGATCGTTATAAAGTTGGGCGCGATGAATCACTTCATTGAGTAAGTTTGTTTCAACGCGGCGCCGATAGGCATCACTCACAAAATCAATTTGCGTAAAAATTTGGTCGATGCGTAACTTTGTTAAAGCGGATACATAGACAACCGGCGCATAATCGAGAAACTTGAACTCCTTGCGAATCTTATCGGTGAATTCATTCATCGTTTTATCATTTTTCTCAATTGCATCCCATTTATTAACGACAATGATAATCGCTTTACTCTCTTCAATGGCGTAGCCAACCACATGCTTGTCTTGCTCTCTAATCCCAGCAACCGCATCAATAACGAATAATATAATATCCGCCTTTGAAATCGCACTAAATGCGCGCAAAGCAGCATATTTATCAACACTTTCATAAATCTTCCCACGCTTTTTTAGGCCTGCCGTGTCAATCACGACATAGTCTTTGCCGTTACGTGTAAATGGTGTGTCAATCGAATCACGGGTCGTGCCCTCAATATTCGTCACAATTACGCGTTCGCGATTTAAGATCGCGTTGACTAAACTTGACTTGCCAACATTAGGCTGCCCAATTATCGCAAAAGATGTCACATCTTCGTGATAATCATCGGTTTGTTCTGGTAGAACTCTAATGACTTCATCGAGTAAATCACCAATCCCAATCCCATGCGCCCCACTTATGGCAATTGGTTCACCAAGGCCAAGGGCATAGAAATCTTGAATTAAGTAATGGTGTTCAGCTCCATCAATTTTATTGACGGCAACAACGACTGGCTTATTTGCGCGATATAAAAGATTTGCAATTTCCCGATCATCGGACGTAACTCCTAATGGGCCATCGCCAATATAAATAATGACATCCGCTTCTTCAATTGCAATTTCAACTTGGGCACGTATTTGTTGTTGGAAAGCACTTTTTACAAGTTCTATTCCTCCAGTGTCAATTAAGTTAAATTTACGGGTTAACCATTCGCCAACGGCATAAATTCGGTCGCGTGTCACCCCGCGTTCATCATGGATGATCGACCGACGTTCCCCGATAATCCGATTAAATATGGTGGATTTACCCACGTTTGGTGTGCCAACAATGGCAACGACAGGTAATGACATTATCTGACTCCAATCTTGTTATTTACAATTTTGATGATGACATCAACAACCTCATCAATCGATAGATAATCGGTATCTAAAATAATGGCATCTTCTGCTTGACGAAGAGGGGCCATCGCCCGCGTCGAATCAATATGATCCCGCATAGCAAGTTCTTTTTCGATTTCTTCAAGGCTCGTTTTAATTCCTTTTTGTTCATTTTCCAAAAAGCGACGCTTCGCCCGGATAGCGACTGAAGCGGTTTGAAATATTTTGACATCCGCATGCGGTAAAACGAAGGTGCCGATATCACGGCCATCCATCACCACACTGACCTCTTTCGCAAGTTCTCGTTGTTGTTCAGTTAAGAAAATGCGGACCTTTGGATAAGAAGCAATGTAACTAACATTACCTGATACCCGTGGTTCGCGAATGGCTTTAGAAACATCCATCCCATTAACAAAAACTTTGCCATCACTTGAAAGGCGAATGTGCACTTCTGAGATGACTGAATTTGCGAGATTTTCATCTTTAGGATCGAGTCCTTTTTCTAAAACATACCACGTAAAGGCCCGATACATCGCTCCCGTATCGATATAAACAAAATTAAAATGAGCGGCTACTTTTTTGGCAATAGTCGATTTTCCTGCTGCGGCAGGACCATCGATGGCAATGGCTATATTTTTCATAATTGATACCTCCAAATCATGAATATTACACCGGCGATAATTAAAAGAAGCACCACGATTGCAAGACCAAAGAGTAACCCGTTTGGTTCTCTTTTTGATTCTTCTTCAACACCACTCTTCTTTTCATATTCGTTAAGTAAAGCTTCCGCACGCATAACCGAAGGCTTTTTTTCTTCTTCCACAAGGACCGGTTTTTGCACGACTTTAGGCTTTTTTTCTGGCTTTTGGGAACGGGCAAAACTCGTTTTTATCGTTTGCCGATAATCACGCCAATAATCAACTCGGGTTTGCATTTGTTCTTTCCGTGCCATACTCTATTTATAATAATATAAATAAGCACAAATTACTCGGGTAACCCTTTAGAATTATTCTCTTTCTAATATGAATTGAATTGCCCCGTTCAAATGGTTATAATTACTTATATTAGGAGGTTTAACATGCCACGTAAAGTTACACTTGATAAAGATTTATGCATTAGCTGCGGTGTTTGCAATTCCATTTGCCCACAAGTATTTGATTGGGATGATGACGGAAAAATGAAGACGCTTACAGATACTGTTCCTGCCGATCTAGTCGATGCCGCCCTTGAAGCGGAAGCATCATGCCCAACCGGCGCGATCAAAGTTGAATAAACTTATCAACCATTTGAAAAAGAAAACGCTAGCAAGTCGCTAGCGTTTTTCTTTTAATAGAAACCTCTAATAAATTTAGAAATCCGCTTATATACGAGAAGCGTCAACGTCGCAATAATTAAGTTTTTAATCATGTTAAAGGGGATTACATAAACAATAAATTGTTTGGCATTAAATGGGAGGTGGCCACCAAATAGCACATTATACATATCATAAATCACAAAGTAGTTTGCGGCCGCACTCACGATCACTTGAACGAAAAAGGCGATACTTAATCCTAATAAAACCCCCTTAAAGGTCCGCCGATATTTATAGATAATCGTTGCTGTTAAGACGAAACTCGATGAATAAATAATATCGGCTACTTCACCAATCATGGCAGTCGAAGTTAAAGGTAATTTAACAAGAAAGCGAATAACTAACACCATGAATCCACTTAGTGGTCCATACGCAAAGCCGGCAATCATTGCTGGCACTTCACTAAAATTGATTTCTAAAAAATCAAATGGAGGTGGGAAAATTGGAAAAATAAAGGGCGGTACTTTGGCAATATATAGTAAAACGGAAATCGCCGCAAAGATAGCTGTCCCAACAATAATGGTAGTTTGTCTTCTCTTAGATTGGCGCCGTGAAATCGGTTCTTTTTCCTTGGATTCAATTGGTGATTGTTCTAATACATTTTTGTTCATAAAAAGGCCCCCTTTTCAGAGCGCCTATAAAGAAAGGTCTTCTCCCATCCAGACTATAACTGTCGCCACTAGAATCTCACTAGTTCAGCTTGCGCTCGCGGGGTATACCGCCGGTGGGGACTTACACCCCGCCCTGAAGTAATTCCATTATAATCGTAATCGGTATTTTTTTCAACATATATAATTATTTGAGTTTTTTTTGGATAAATTGATTTGCCATCATTTCGTCCTTGAAGATAATCGTCACTTTGTTTTTATGTTTGATATAGAAGTATTCTTGATCTGTCACACCCAATTCATTGGGCGCTTTAAGGAGGGTTTCTATCTCGCGAACCGAAAGTTTATTTTCAGTAATGAGTCTTAAATAACTAAGGGCATTTTCTTCCGAGACTGTAATTAATGCCCGCGCATGACCAAATGAGAGTTCTTCATAATTGAGGGCCTTTAAAAGCGGTTGACTTAGTTTTAAAAGACGCAGTATATTAGTCACTTGCGACCGACTCGTCATCGCTAACTTAGCTAGGCTTTGGTGTGAATAACCATATTGTTTGTGTAGGTGATCAAAGATGTAGGCTAATTCCAGGACACCACTTCCTTGGGCATCTCTTACTTTTGCCAAAAGAATGAGAAGTGTTTCTTCATCATTGTAATTCATGATAATAACCGGAATTTCCGGTAGTTTCGCAAGACGGGCAGCCGCTAATCGTTTTCGGCCAATAATGACTTCATATTTATCGCCTTTAGCTCTTACGACGAGTGGTTCTAATAAAATATTATGTTGGTAGTTTTCAATAAATATTTTAAGTTTAAATGGGGGCAAAGTCACTTTTTTAACAAATTGATTGTCAAGAATTTCTTCTATTTTCAACGCTTGAATAGGTAAATTGCCATGTGCTTTAGCCAGTTCATCCAAAACATTACTTTGAGAATATTTGGAAATAAGGGAACTTAAATGTTCGTTAAGTAATTTATTCTTCGATTCTTTCTTCATTTTCAATAATTTCCTTAGCAACATTTAAATAGGCTAGTGAACCTTTTGAACTTGGTTTGTAAAGAATCGTCGGGAGCATTTTTGCGCTCGCTTCTGCGAGGGCAATATTCCGAGGAATCGGTGTCATAAAGGTCGATTCTTTAAATAAACCTCTGATTTGTTGGCTAATTTCAATCCCTAGCCGGGTCCGTTCATCGTACATTGTGAGTAAAAACCCTTCAATTTTCAGATGATCGTTATGGGACGTTTGGACTTGTTTAATGGTGGCTAAAACTTGCGCGACGGCTTCTAAGGCAAAATACTCACATTGAACAGGAATGATGACACTATTGGCCGCCACCAGCGCATTCGTACTTAAAAGGCCAAGCGATGGTGGGCAATCAATAAAGATATAATCATAACTGCGATCAAGTTCTTTAATTTTTGATTTCAATACCGTAAAAGGGTGTTGCGGAATAGTTGTGATTTCGACATCCGTACGGGCGAGCAATAAATTGGCACCAATGACATCTAAATTTTTAAGGGGGGTTTTATAAATGGTTTTGTTAATATTGATTCCCTTAAAGAAATTATGGTAGATCGTATATTTAACATTTGTTGGATCAAGACCTAGACCGCGACTCGAATTACCTTGCGGGTCCATATCGATGAGCAAAACCTTACGACCAAAGTGCGCAAAAGAGGCACTCAGATTAATAGCAGTCGTTGTTTTTCCAACACCACCTTTTTGGTTAGCAATTGCAATAATTTTGGTCATATTTTACTCCCGTACATTATAACAAAAAAACCCTATAATGGGTTCTTCTTTATTTGACCGTAGGCCCGAGGATATTTCATGTTTGTGATCTCTTTTTTTATAAACCTTGCATTCACCCGCATCGATTCGTCAGTTGGCAGATGATGCATCTTTGTTGTTGATTGTTCTAACTTCAGGACGCTAATGGCATGTTGCGCCTCTTGAAGTTCTTCATGGAAGTTTTTACCCTTCATGACAAGGACACTGCCCCCTTTTTTAACAAGTGGTGTACTTAATTCGAGGATAATCGATAAATTGGCAACCGCTCTTGACGTTGCTAAATCAAAGGTCTCACGCGCCTGTTTTACATAATCTTCCGCCCGTTCATTAACAATTGTTACATTACTTAGTTTTAACTCTTCCACCACAATCGTAAGGAAGTCGCACCGTTTGCGAGTAGGCTCAAGAAGCGTGACGTAAAGCTTTGGAAACGCAATCGCCAAAACAAGCCCCGGAAATCCGGCGCCAGTACCGACATCGATTATTTTTTCATCTTGAAAAGGGTAAGTCTCCATCAAAAGAAGCGAATCAAGAAAATGTTTTTCATCATATTCTTCAGGTGCGATGGCCGTTAAATTATGGATTTTACTCTGTGCTTCGAGAAGTTGCGCATAGCGTTGGAATTGAGGAAAAAGACTTTTGGCTAAATCTTCACCAAAATGTTCATTTAAATAAGTTAAAAGAAGATTAGGCATTTTCTTTATACCGGCGTAAATAAGTCATCAAAATAATAATATCGTTTGGATTAACACCACTAATTCGCTTTGCTTGGCCAATCGTTAATGGCTTGACTTTAGCCAGCTTTTGCCGGGCTTCAATCCGTAATCCATCAAGATGTTCATAAATAAATGATTCAGGAATGGCGACTTCTTCAAGCTTATGAAGTCGTTTTGCTTCCTGTTGTTGTTTGGCAATGTAGCCTTCATATTTGATATCGGTTTCAAGTTGAAAAAGATCGTTTGGATTTAAGATAGAAAAATCAATTTCAGGGAGAAAAGCCATCATGTCGTTGAGGGTAATGTTAGGCCGTTTGATGAGTTCGGCGGCAGTTAGACCGCCATTGTAATTTGGATAACCCGCTTGTTCAAGAAAAGCAATCACATCTTTTTTTGCCCCAACTTGGGTTTTTTCTAAGATTGCCGTTAGCGCATTAATCGCACTTTGACTTTTGGTAAATCGTTCGTAACGGTCATCTTTTACAAGACCAATCCGACGCCCAATTTCCGTTAGGCGGGTGTCGGCATTATCATGTCTTAAAAGCAGACGATATTCTGATCGACTTGAAAGTAGACGATAAGGTTCGTCGGTCCCTTTCGTGACAAGATCATCAATCATGACCCCGATATAGGCTTCGTCCCGTTTAAGCACAAGCGGTTCCTTCCCGCCGACTTTAAGGGCCGCATTAATGCCGGCCATTAAACCAAGACCGGCCGCTTCTTCATATCCACTGGTGCCAATAATTTGACCAGCACAATAAAGATTAGACCATTTTTTAAGTTCTAGGGTTGGTTTTAGTTCAAGCGGGTCAATCGCGTCATATTCAATCGCATAAGCATATTTCAAGATGACTGCATTTTCAAGACCCTTCAGACTACGAACCATTTTTTCTTGAACGGGAATGGGCATTGACGTACTAAATCCTTGAAGATACATGGAATCGGTATAACGTGATTCAGGTTCAATAAATAATTGATGGCGTTCCTTATCACTAAAACGAACAATTTTATCTTCAATACTTGGGCAATAGCGAGCTCCCGTACCATGCACAAATCCACCATACATCGCGCTTTCCATGAGGTGCTCATTAATAATCCGATGCGTTTCTTTTTCGGTATAAATAAGGTGACAAATGACTTGCTCTTCAACGGTATGAAAGCGGTCCGTCATATAAGAAAAATTAAAATGGCCAGCCATCCCATATTCAACTTGCATTTTACTAAAGTCAATCGAATCCCGTTTGATGCGTTGCGGCGTTCCGGTTTTAAGACGAAATAATTTTAAACCCATTTTTGCTAAATAAGGAGAAAGGCCTTTTGAGGGTTTTTCACCTTCCGGCCCTTCTTCTTTGACAGTATGGCCGACAAGAATAGTTGATTCCATATAGGTTCCTGTCGTTAACACCACCGCCTTTGCTCTAATTTCAGTACCATCAGCAAGAAGGATGCCATAAACTTCATTATCGTTGTGAAGTAGAGATGAAACCATCGCTTCATGGACTTCAAGATTAGGGGTGTTTAGGACCACACTTTGAACGTGTTTTGGATACCCAATCTTATCTTCTTGGGCCCGAATGCATTGGACCCCTGGCCCTTTACTTGTATTAAGCATTTTGATTTGAAGCGGATCATGATCAGCAAATAAGCCCATCATACCGCCTAAAGCATCGATTTCTCGCACAACAATCCCTTTTGCACTTCCCCCAATATTTGGATTGCAAGGCATATTGGCGATTTTTTGAATATTCATGGTTAAAAGAAGGGTATCTTTCCCCATATTGGCACCCGCCATTGCGGCTTCAACACCCGCGTGACCACCGCCGACAACGATAATATCGTAACTATTTTTCATTAACCAAGTGAACCTTCCATGTCTAACTTAATGAGACGATTTAACTCAACCGCATATTCCATCGGGAGCTCACGTGAGAAGGGCTCAATAAAGCCCATAATAATCATTTGGGTCGCATCTTCCTCAGTCAAACCACGGCTCATTAAGTAGAAGAGTTGTTCTTCACTAATTTTACTAACCGTTGCTTCATGTTCGATAAATGACTGATTATTATGCATTTCATTACGCGGAATCGTATCACTCTTTGAAAGACCGTCAAGAATGAGTGTGTCACATTCAATATGTGTTTGGGAATTAATCGCGTCCTTTGTATGACGCACTAATCCGCGATAATTTGCCATGCCGCCACTATGGACGACTGATTTCGAAATAATCGTACTCGATGTATTGGGGGCTAAATGAATCATCCGTGCGCCCGCATCTTGATGTTGCCCTTTGCCTGCCACCGCAATCGAGATGGTCGTTCCACGGGCCCCTTCGCCACGGAGAACACAGGAAGGGTATTTCATGTTGACGAAACTACCAATATTGCCATCAATCCATTCCATTTGGCCGTTTTCCCAAACATCCGCCCGTTTAGTGACGAGGTTTGCGATGTTATTAGACCAATTTTGAATCGTGGTATAGCGACATTTTGCATTTTTATGGACAATAATTTCGACGATTGCCGCATGTAAAGAATCTTCACTATAAACTGGCGCCGTGCAACCTTCCACATAGTGGACCATCGCCCCTTCATCAACAATAATTAAAGTACGTTCAAATTGGCCCATTTTAACGGCATTAATCCGAAAATAACTTTGGAGTGGTTTTTCTAGTTGAACGCCTTTTGGAACATAAATAAAGGAACCGCCCGACCACACTGCACCATTGAGGGCCGCATATTTATTATCAGTCGGTTTGACGACCGTACTAAAGTATTTTTTAAAGAGTTCAGGGTGTTGTTTTAAGGCTTCATCAGTTGATAAAAAAATCACGCCTTTTTCTTCAAATTCCGCAATCATATTATGATAGACAACTTCGGAGTCATATTGGGTCGCTACCCCCGCTAAAAATTCCCGTTCTGCTTCAGGAATTCCTAATTTTTGGAAGGTGTTTTTTATGGTTTCAGGTACATCATCCCAATTCCTTGTTTCCCCACTCACAACCCGATTAAAATAAGTATATGAATCAAAGTCAATCGACGATAAATCCGGTCCAAACGGTGGATTTTTTATATTGTAAAAGGATTTCAACGCGTCAAGTCGAAACGTTAACATCCATTCAGGTTCATTTTTATATTTTGAAATTTGACGGACGACTTCTTCACTTAAACCAATCCCAGTATCTGCAATGGATGTATGTTCATCTGAAAAGCCATATTCATAGGCGCCAAATTGTAATTCATCTTTTTCGGCCATTAAGATTTGCCTCCTTCTAAGTAGTCTTCAATCAGCTGCTTGGCGCCGTCCCACCCAATGTTGGCACAGCGGATACGACTCGGTTGTCGTACGGTATTGGCGAACACAATGGCTTCGCCAAGGATGTCAGCATCATAAGGTTCACTATTAAGCATCTTTTCGTATTCTTTGATCACCAGTAAGACTTGCTCAAGTAACATGCCTTCAATCATTTCCACTAGAATTGACGTTGAAGAAATAGAAATTGTACAACCGATCCCATCAAAATACGCAACCTCAACATGTTGATCTTTGAGTTTTAGATAAAGCGTAATATCATCAATGCAACCGGAGGAATTCAAATGAATTTTGAGAAAATCATCCGCATTTTGCGGCGTTTCTTTATGATATGGGTTTTCATAATGCGCTAAAATAGTGGCACGCATTAAGTCTTTATTAAAAATAGGCATCTAAAAAATCCTCCGCCGTTCTTGCCGCTTCGATGAACGCATCGATATCTTCTTTTGTCGTATAAAGATAAATACTCGCCCGAACCGTCGCGTCTTCATGTAAAAAGGTTTTAAGGACTTTCGCGCAATGTTGTCCACTACGAACCGCAATATTTTTGCTATTAAAGTAGGTTGCAGCATCTTGGGCATGAACGCCTTTCACATTGAGGGTGATAATCCCTGTATGCGCGTTTTCATTATAAAGCACAATGTGGGGCATTTCCTTTAACGCTTGTATGGCGTAGGAACGGAGTTCAAGTTCGTGCTTTGCAATGTTTTCTAATCCAATTTTTGAAAGATATTTAAGGGCCGCATTAAAACCGTAAATGGCTTCTAGATTTAAGGTGCCAGCTTCAAACTTTTGTGGCAATCCGAAAAGATTTACATGACCTGATTTATCATAGCTATGATTATTGCCGCCACCTGTTAGATAGGGACTCATTTGATCGAGTAATGCGCGCTTGCCATACAAGACACCCACACCGGTTGGGGCTAACATTTTATGACCACTAAAAGCCAAAAAATCAATGTCCAAAGCTTGAACATCAGTTTTAATATGGGGCACACTTTGCGCACCATCGACGACAATAATAGCGCCCTGTTGATGAGCAATTGCTGCTAGTTTCTTGACATCGTTAATTTGACCAACGACGTTGCTAATATGATTAATCGCTACAACTTTCGTTCGTGGTGACATGGTGCGTTCTAATATTTCAGGAGAAATAGAACCATCTTCTGCTAAATCCATAAAGATGATTTTGGCACCTGTTTTTTCAGCAATATCAAACCAAGGCAATGTATTCGAGGCATGTTCTCCAATGGAGAGAATCACTTCGTCACCTGCTTTAAGAAAGCGAGCGCCAAAACCTTGGGCAATCATATTTAAAGACATCGTCGTCCCACTTGTAAAAATCACTTCTTCAAGATGTTTAGCATGAATAAAGGATTGCACTAATTGACGGGTCTCCAATACTTTTTGATCGACGAGATAAGCATCGTGATAATCACCACGCCCACTATTTGATGTTTCCATCGTTAAATAATGCGTCACCGCATCGATCACCACTTGTGGTTTGTAAGTTGTCGCCGCATTATCTAAATAGATGGTTTTACTATTCGATAAAACGGGGAAATCTTTACGTATGTCATCGACGTTAAACATTAAATGACCCCTTCAAGTAAACTAGAGAATTTTTGATGTAATCCCTCATCATCGATTTCATCAAGAATCGGCATTAAATATCCCTTTGTGATGAGTTGTTTGGCTTCATTTTCAGTTAAACCGCGGGTATTCAAATAGTATAAATGTTCAGCGTTCACACGCCCAACCGTGGCGGCGTGGCTGGCCGCAATAACATCGTTATGATATATATTTAAAATCGGATCAGCTTGCGCACGACTGCCGGCATCAAAAACGATAATCCGTGCGGTCTGATGTGTTTCAGCTCCTTTAACTTCTTCATAAATCGTGGAGTCGCCCGTAAAGATAAGGGTTGATTGATTTAAAACAACGCCATAATTTTGCATATCAGCAAATGATTTTGCCCCGTAATGCGAAAAAGAAATTTTGAATTTCTTCTTATCTTCATTCATCGAAAAACTCGCTAAATGCCAGTTGGCACGGGAGTCAACACCAATTAATTTGGTCTCAATATTAAGCAATCGATTACCACTAGTAAAATCAGGAACAATCATCTTTAATTGCGTTCCATCAAGGAGGATTATCTCACGTTTAATTTCAACGTTTTCATGTTCACAGTAAAAGAGGATTTTCCCTTTTGTGTAAGGGGCAACTTCATACGTCACGAATTGGCTCTTTGAGCGTAGAACCACCACAAAATCAATGTCTCTTTTAGATTTTAAGACAACTTTTGTAATCTGTTCAGGAAGTGTTTGTTCATCAAAAACATGGCCCACTAAATCATGGTCAACCAGTGTTAAAACACTTTCGTTCATGCTTTCCAAAGATATGGTTAAATGGTTGAATTGACTCATTTTTTGGTACTCTCATTAACGGCGCAAACTTCAAGCACGACCGGACGATTGCCTTCTCGTTCAATGCTGATATTATGTTCAACTTGGATCCATTCATAACCTTCTTTATCAATGCGTCTAATGACTTCTTTGCCACCTTCAATCGCAACCCGACCATTAATCATCACGACGGCCCGAGTAGGCGAAATGAGATCATAAAGGCGAGCGTAGTGACTAATCACGAGGAAACTACGTTCAACACTTTTTTCTTGGTTGATTTCACTCGAAACAATTTTGATCCCATCAACGTCGAGCCCAGAATCAATTTCATCAAGCATCGCAAATTCAGGCTTTAAGAGTTTCATTTGCATGATTTCATGGCGCTTTTTCTCGCCGCCAGAAAAGCCATCATTTAAGGATCGATTTGGCAAATCGAGTGGCATTTGCATTTCTTTGCTGGCCTTATCTAAGGCTCTAAATAGTTCTAGTGGTTTGATGGGTTTTTCACGTCTTGCATTCATCGCAGCCCGAATAAAGTCGCTGATCATGACACCCGGTACTTCACTTGGATTTTGCATCGCTAAAAAGATGCCAGCGCGGGCTCTTTCATCAACACTCATTTCTAAAACATTTTGACCTTTGTAGTAGATTTCTCCACTGGTCACTTGATAGTTCGGGTGTCCCATAATAACCGAGAGTAAGGTCGACTTACCATGTCCATTTGGACCTAATAAAGCAACCACTTCACCAGCTTCGATTGTAAGGTTTACCCCTTTTAATATTTCAACATCCCCAACGGATGCATATAAATTCTTTATTTGTAATAAAATCATATTTCTCTCACTTTCCATACTACCGCATATAAAGATACCCCAAAAGTAGGAAAAAATAAACTGTTTTACTAACCTATTTTTATATAAAAATAAGGAAAGGGCGTCATTAAAGATGTTTTCGCTTATTTTTGTTGAATTGGGTTGCAGTTAAGTATAGAATATAAAAGCATATTATTAGGAGGTATAGCATTATATGAGAAAACCAAAACACATTATTGCTGGTTTGACTCTTGCGGCCCTCACCCTTACGGGGTGCAGCAAAGCTTTAGTAGCAGACAAAAATGGCAATATTGTGACGGTGACAATCGATGGTAACCCGGTTAAAATAACTGCGGGCGGCATGTTTGATGATTATTTAACATCCCCCCAAGGCTTAAAGGATTATTACGACGCCGTCTACCAAGTTGTGGTTCGTGCGCTCTTTGCGAAAGAAGAGCAAAAAACAGAACGAACCGAAATCTATGATAAAGCTGCCCTTCGCATTAAAGACGTTAAAGAAAACGCCAAAAACAATGCGAAAAACGGTGGTAAGTATGACGATGAGCTTAAGAAGATTCTTAAATCTCATAACGTCGAAACAATTAAAGAATTAGAAGAAAAATTTGCGTATGAAGAAATGCAAATTCGGCTTAAAGCCCAATTCTTTGATGGTGGCGAAGGTGCTTGGATTGAAAAAGCAATGGAAGAATTAATTGTTGGCGAAAGAGATGTCAACGGTGACCTCATTCTCGACGGCAATAATAACCCCGTCTACGAAGGTTATTTAAATAACAAGCTTCCTTATCACGTCCGTCACTTACTCGTTAAAGTCGGTGCTGAAAACAATAAATTTGTGACCGGCAAAATTTCGAAAGACGACGCCAATAAATTAAGTTCGGTGATTACCGCTCTTGTCGAACGTCAAGACACCTTCGGCTTACTTGCTAACCGCTTCTCAGAAGATGAAGGCAGTGCCAAACAATTTGGTGACTTAGGCATCATGTCAACAAGCACCGGTTACGTCAATGAATTTAAACTTGGTGTTTACGCTTATGACGCCCTCTTCAATCAAGATCCTGCCTTATCAGCTGCTGATAAAGCAAAATTAAAAATTCCTGCAACCGCCGCTGCTGACTTAAACGCGATTGGTTTAGGAGAAATCCCATACGGTGCCGCCTTAAAATTAGCGGAAGTTCGCGATATTGAAAAGAGCGATCTTGGTAAAGAAGTTAATGAAGGTGATTCACTCTTCTTCCCACGTAATATTATTTTTAATAAGTACTTCAACAAACACAATATTAGTGTCATCACCCCAAATGATGTCTCTGAGGCCGATGAAATCGGTGTTCCAAATGCAGCCTTTGCCGCATTAAATGGATTTACTGCTGTCCCAGAACTCGGTGGCCGTGAAGTCTTAACTGACGAAAAAGGCAATGTCATCTTAGTGGTCCGGGCCGGAGCGGCTGGCAGCTATGAAGGCGTCCACTTCATCGTCATTGAACGCAGTGCGATTGCGGAAACTGTCAATAGCGTTTCCCTTAAAGACTACTATACAATTGAAACCCCAGGAACCGATAACTTCCCGAAAGATGGCTTAGGCAACGATTTAGATACCTTCGTCAACTTCTTAAATCTTGATGCCGTCGGTACCAAAGAACGCGTTGACAAAATTAAAAATGAAGTCAAAGCCTTCGATCCAAACATTGATGATCGTATCTTCCAAAAATTAGTGAACGAACTGAATGTTCAATTCCATGACACAACCTTAAAAGCTGAACTTGATACTTACTTAAGTAACCAATATGAAGCTTCACAATTCAGCCAAGATTATGAATTAAATCAACTTTGGAATGAATGGATTGAAACCTTAAAACAACAACAAGACATTCGGGCCATTCGCCTTGTTCCTGAATCATATATTAGTGATTTCAAGAACGGAACCGACTTTGATTGGAGCACCATCTAATATGAAGAAAAAATTATTTGTAAGCTTAGCCGCGGCGGCCTTACTCATTACTGGTTGTGACAAAGTTGTTGCCACCCCAGTGGATATTGACAAGACCGTCCTCGTTGATGGCTTAAGTGAAATCGTCAACAACACGCTTGAAAAAGTTTATACAAACTACCACGACTCCGCAAGTTTCAAACAATATGTGCTTGATGAAGTCTTATTAACGATTGCCGAAAACGAATTTACCCCTTATGCCGAACTTGATGCTGCTGATCCATTCAAATTAGCGGTTGACAAACGGGCAAAAGAAGAATTCTACAATGAAATCGTGAGCGGTTCCTATACTTACCGTAGTGTCTTCGATGAAAAGAAATATGTAATTGAACGTGTTTACCGCGCTGAAAATTCATACCTCGTCGATGGTAACGGTGATAAAGTTGACATTGGTGCGCTTGATACCTTATCTTTCTATAAAGAAGGCATCTTCCTCCCAACTGTTAATGAAGACAACTTCGATGATGCAAGTTTCAAATTAGTCCACTTTGACTACTATAAACAATACATTGAAGATAAATTTGTCGAAGGTATCTACCGCGATAAACTCGTCGAAAAGTTTGTTCAATCTGAACAACGCTCAACCCTTGGCCGTAACTACGCCCGTGAAGTTGAATATATTGCCATTAAAAATAATGCCAAACACCCAACGGCTGCAAGTGCCTTAGTGAACGCCTTTATTGATAACAACATCTTAGGTTCTGAACCTGCCGACTTAAACATCCTTGCCAATGCCTGGCGTGGTGTTACCAGCGACTTCGTTGGTAATGAAGCTGCCTTATTAGCAAGTGCGGGACTCGTAACCTTAACCAAAAATAGTACCCTCTTTGGTGATATTGAGACTGACTTCAACAAAATTAACGATAACCCACTTCTCACCGACAAGGCGATTGAAGATCGCTTCACCGGTAATGGCCGTTATTCAAAAGATGTTGGTAAAGATATCGAAATTACCGATCTTCGTAAACAAGACTTCGTGACGAGTGATTGGGGCATTAAAAATGGTGGCTTAACAGGCTTACCAGAAGAAATTCGTTCCCGCTTATTCAACATCGGGGTTGCAAACGGGGTTGACTTCGTCGCTGATGATCAAGGCGTTCTTGCCAATGCTGGTAAATGGACCGATCAAACCACGAGAGTGCCAAACACCTTCGTCCGTAATATTGATGGCGATTACTACCTTGTCCCAAAAACCTACGAAAAGAACAACAACCGTAACTTCCTCTTCTTCGAAAATGACACCTTCTATATTGTCAAAGTAAAAGAAGCCGTCAATACCGCCAAGTTAGCGAGTGCTGCGGATGACCTAAACTCATACGAACACTTCAAAACCCCTGAAGAAATTGCCACCATCGTGGATGAAGTGACTTATCACTTAGCCCGCCTTGAAGCAACTAAAACTAACGCGCTTAACTTCTACATGAAAGACTTAACGATTGTCTTCCATGATGAAGATGTCTATGATTTCTTTAAAGAACAATTCCCAGAAATCTTCGACACCGCCAAAAAATAGACTGACCTCCTAAGGTTAATAAGGAACCGCAGTGCCATGTGCATTGCGGTTTTTATTTTGGCGATATTGTTTGCTATAATATAAGTATTAACAAAGGAGTGATATGATGGATCATAATTGTGTGTTTTGTAAGATTATAAGACGGGAAATCCCCTCATCACTCGTCTATGAAGATGATGATGTGATTGCCTTTCTAGACATTGCCCCGACCGCCCCAGGTCATACTTTAGTGGTTCCAAAGGAACATCACGAGACATTTTTGGGGACCCCTAAACTTGTGATGCATAAAGTCCTCGATGTCGCGCAAAGAATTGGCCAAGTGCAAATGAAAAAACTCGGAGCATTAGGCGTCAATGTCTTAATTAATAATTATCCCGCTGCCGGCCAAAGTGTGGCTCACTTTCATGTCCACGTCGTCCCCCGCTACGGCAAAAAAGATGGCTTACAAATTGCCATGGTCAAACACCTTGATGGCGAGCTCAATCTCCCATTAGTGGTTGAAAAAATTAAATCTGGCTTATAGTTTATTTGACTTTGGTTTATAAAAGCTATTTTGATCTAAAGCCCAAATCCGATCCGTGAATTCACCTTCATTGGTGAGGAGAAGGGCTTTTTCTACGAGCTTCATCTTCGCATCTAAATCATCAAGCATGCTTACAAGAAGCGCTTCTTTAAGCATTGGGGTGACAGGTGAACCGAATTCCAGTTTACCGTGATGACTTAATACGAGGTGACTTAGTAACGCCGGTAATTCGCCTTCAATTTTGAGTTCTTCACAAACTTTTAAAAGTTCCGCATTTAAAAGCGAGATATGGCCAATGAGTTTACCTTCAACTGTATAAGTAGTTAACACTGGACCTGATAGTTCGACCGTTTTACCAAGGTCATGAATCAAAATACCCGCGATCACGAGATCACGATTAATTTGCCATTTTCCGTCATAAAGGCCAACATAATAATCAATAATGCGATCGGCAAGGTTCGCAAGGGTTAAGGTGTGTTCAAGTAATCCATGCGTATATTCATGGTGTAAACGACTTGCCGCCGGATACGTAATAAAGGCATTATAGCGTCTTTCAATTAAGGTTTTCACAATTTTTTCAATATTGCGATCGGTAAAGGAATTTAGTAAACGATCAAGATCTTTGGTCATAGTTTCTAGTTTGACCGGGCTCACAATGGTGAAGTCTTCAATCTTCACTTCCCGCGCACTGACATGTTCACCAGTGATTAATTTTAATTGCAAATTGCCGCGATATTCAATTACATCCGCAACAACTTTGACGAAGGAACCTTGTTTATAAGTTTCAACATCTTGATCGCCGGCATCCCAAACGCGGCCTTCAATTTGGCCCGTATTATCTTGAAAGGTCACCGTCAGGTATGGTTGACTATTGTTTGATGTCCCTTTGATCACATTGGTCACTAAGAAGTTTTCGATAATTCGAATACCTTCATTTAATTCTTTAATTTTCATTTAGATTCTCCTCTAATAGTTGAATGATTTTGTGGTGTGGATAGCCCGCTTGACTTAGTTTATTATACACTACTTTACGCCCGTCACGCCCGGCCTTTACCCTTTGACGAATGGTTTTTTCATAGAGTTTTTGAAGGTTTTCATCTTCATTGATGAAATCGCTAAGATTAAAGGCACTAACGGCCTCTTTAATGGCCGCACTTTGAAACCCATCTTGTATTAACTTGTGATTAATTTTCATGCCTGCCATAAAAAGCGATTCTTTGCCGTATTGCTTAATAAGCTTTGGCATCAAAAGTCTAATTTGAGCGACTTCCATCTCTGGGAGAGTCGTTAATACTTCTTCAATTAAAAACGGATGAATTCCCTTTTTAATGAGATCATTTTTAATTGCCCGACGCGATGCTTTTTTATGGTTTGCAAGAAAGGCAGCCCGTTCTTTTGCATACAAAGTGTCATTAAGAAAGTTATTATCTTTGAGGCGCGAGATGATTGTTGAAATGACTTCTTCTTCTACGAAACGTTTTCTAAGTTTCGCTTTCATTTCATAAACCGTATATGGCCCCCTATTTAAGACGCCAAGTGCATATTGATAATGTTTGGTTTCACCTTCATAGGACTTTATTTGGTGGAGTTCATTATCACTTATTTCTTTACCGGTATAAATAAAAAATTCCCGGACTGTGTCGGGACTAATGCTGAGTGTTGTGTCATTAGAAAAAATAAGGGTGGTTGTTTTTTTCGTCCGTTTAATGTCAATTACTTTAACCATTTACCAACTATTACGAAGCGCTCGCTCATAGACGTGTTCACAGCGCATCACAAAACGTTCATTACTATATTCATCTACCAATTCATTCGCGAAGGCTTTGATGGCTTTTAACTTTGCCTGATCGAGACCACGAATTTTGTCGACCTTCTCACCAAAGTCATCTTCACTTGTAAAAAAGAAACCTGATTCGCCATTTTTGATGACATTCACTAGTCCTTCATCAAATCGGCAAAGGAGAATCCGCTCGGCAGCCATCGCTTCCATAAAGGTTAACCCTTGGGTTTCGCTAATGGAGGCACTCACGAAAACTTCGCCCAGATGGTAATATTTGCCAATATCCGCTGGTAAGACCTTACCTACAAAATGGACATCGTCTTTAATGCCTAATTTTGTCGCCAATTCTTCAAGTTCAGGAATCGCGGGACCACCACCAACGATGACTAGCTTCGTTTGGTGTTTAGGTTTATGGGCAATATACTTCGCATAACCCGCAATAATAACATCGATGCTTTTTTCTTTAGCGACCCGTCCAACATAAACAAGATTGAATGTACCATTCAATCCGTGTTCTTCTTTATAAGCACGTATGAATTCATCATTAACCGGATTATATTTAAATTTTGAAAAATCGACCCCGGTTGGGATAATATTGATATAACGATTGACGCCATATTCCCTAAGCGACACTTTAGTTTTTTCACTTGGAGAAATAAATTCATCTGCAATTTCCGCTTGCCATCTCGAAAAGCGACGAATAATACTTTTTGCAAATGTTTCCATCCGACCTTTGGTGGCATAGTAGGTATAATCTTCGTACATCGTATGGTAAGTATAAACATACGGAATCTTCTCAGCGCGGGCAAACGCTTTACCGAAAACCCCCATCCCTGCCTCACTATGGACATGAACAACATCAATTTTTAAACGCTTTAATATTTTTAAAGCTTTACGATTAGGGGCGGCAAAATGATAACCATAAAGTTGTTTCATCTCAACGCCAGGAATCCGCAAAACATTATCTTTAAAAGTCACGTCTTTTGAAAATGGATTGGAGGTAACAACCACACAAAAGTGGCCGCGATCATTAAGGGCACGGAACAAATTAAAGGAAGAGACGGCAACGCCATTCGTATCCGGTACAAACGTGTCCGTAAACATGGCTATCCGCATTACTTGTGATCCTCGTCTTTATGTTTACGCTTTGGACTAAGCCGGCGTTGAATTTCTTTGATGGACAATTGACTCGTTTGATACATTGTCACACTCGTTTCACGACGTTCTTCAAAGGTCACACTCTTAACTTCATCAAAGGTTTGAATATGGCCCGATTCATCGACAATTTCCGACATACTCGAACGATAAAAGGCAGTGACTAATCCACCAACTAATAGGTTGGTGTAAAACGTGGATGCCCGCCAGACAATTTGGACCGCCTTGGTAAAGGATGAACTACCAAAAACCGGGGTAAAAATCACTTGGTAGAAGTATTCAGCAAATCCCGCTGCACCGGGAATCGGGATAAACCCGGTAATCATAGATAAAAAGCTTGTTTTTGTAACGGTTTCCCAGAAGCTGATCACACCATACAGATTAGGGTTTAACATTAACCCAACAAAATAGGTAATCGCATAAGACACAATAAACTTTAATAAAAATAAAGCCATAATTAAAATGGATGCTGGAAAGTTTGAGCTTAGCCGTCTTAATTCAACCCGAAAGTTTTCAGTAGATATAAACAATTTTTCTTTTCTCGCTTCAGGGTTTTTAACAATTCTTAAACTCGCTAAAATATCAACCCCTTTATTAATAAAAAAACTATGGGCTTTTTTCGAGTAAGAAAGTAGGAATAAACCAACGATTGTTAATAAGTTAATAATAAATCCAATCAAAGATAAAACGGAAACGGGAATATCAAGATCAAAAATGGTGACCGGGGCAAGACGGGCAAATTCTTGTAAATTTAGCAAAATGGAAAGGCCCCCAAAGAGCACTAAGACAATTTGAAATAAAATAAAGTGCATGACAAGAATCGACGCTGCAATTGATACGGGAACCCCTTGGCTCGCAAACGTTTTGACTTGGAAAAATTGACCACCCGATGAACTAGGCGTAATGTCGCTATAAAATTGGCCAACCAAACCATTGGCGACCCCGCGATGATATTTATAGGTCGGGGTGTAAAGCCGGGCAAAAATGTAAAGGACAAGACCTTCAATCAGAAACTTGGCCGCAATCAAAACTATAATCACCGCTAGCATCCGATAATCGGGTTGAGAACTCGCAAAGACACCGACAACGGCATCGAAATCACCCCACAAAGAAAAAAGAGTATACCCAAAAGTAATGGCTAAAATAATGACAATATTAATGACATATTTGCGATCGCTTTTCTTTTGACGAACGACTTTCAAGTTTTGGGTTGTATTTAATTTTTCTTCACTCATGGGTTTAATTATAACATGATAATCGGGATAAAAAACGGCTGACTATGCTTTCTTTTTGGCTTTGATAAAATACTTCATTGCCCCTCTTAATGGTTTACCATTAAGAATGAGTAAAAGACCATCTCGTTGCCGATTCGTGATCGCCCCCGAACTAAGGGCGGGGATCGTCCTAAAAGGTAGTTCTTTGATTGATTCTTTTGCAATCTCAGCCATGACGACATCGTCACCCGCCATTTTAGATGCTGTTGTCACCATCATATGGTAGATTTTTTTACCAATCCAATAGTCGGTTGTATCACTTATATTGTTTTCTAAAGTAAAAGGTCTTTTTCTCCGGGCGAAAATAAGCGGTAACGGGCGACCATATAGACCCACAAAATCATTCACTGTCGGCTTAAAGTTACTAAGCGCATAATAGGCCTGATGGGCTTCACGGTAAGGGAGCAGGTGTTCAAGATTCTCGCCATGCTCCACATTGATAATAAAAACTGTTTCACTCATGGTGACATTAAGTCCGACATAGACATGGTAGTACGTATTTTCTAATACCCATTGGTTCTTCACCGGATCATAACATTTTAAATCATCTTGGGTTAAATAGATCTCTACTTCCTTCTTCTCATTTTTATCTAAAAACACTTTTTTGAAGGCTTTAAGCTCTTTATGTGGGGCATATAATTTTGAATTTTGACGGCCGATATAAATGCCGACTACTTCCGCACCAGCTAAGTGACCAATATTGGTGAGACTAAGTGTAATTGTATAGGTATCGTTTTCTTGTTTTATTTCAAGATTACTCATCTTAAATTGGGTATAGCTTAACCCATAGCCAAACGGAAATAAAACCTGTTCATTAAACGTATCATAATAGCGATAGCCCACATAAAGTGATTCTAAATATGGGACATTTTGCTTACTATGGATAAAGGATTCCCCAGGCATACTTTTCGCGAGGCTTAAGGGATAGGTTTCGCTTAATTTTCCTGATGGATTTGCTTTTCCGTAGAGGATATTAAATGTCGCTGGTCCGGTTGCTCCACCCGCTAAATGAGTTAACAAAATACCTTTAACATCATGTAGCCAGGGCATCGTCACGGGTGAACCTGTCGAGAGAACCACCACAATTTTCGGATTTACTTTACTAATCTCCGTAATGAGTGCCACATGACTTGGCGGCATTGCAAGTGTCTTGCGATCATACCCTTCAACTTCATAGCTTTCGGGAAGACCAACACAAAGGACCACAATGTCGGCCTTTTGACTCACTTCAACCGCTTCTCGGATAAGCGATTCATTAAGATTAACTTCATGTTCTAGGTAACCATCAGCATATGTAAAAGGGACTTGACGATCAGTAAATGTCTCATAAAGACTTACTAATTTATGAGGATTAATCCGACTTGACCCACTTCCTTGATAACGAGGATTCTTTGCAAAATTTCCAATTAAGGCTACTTTCTGTTTTGGATTAAGCGGCAAGATATTGTCATCATTTTTTAATAATACTGCACTACTTTCAGCGACTTTCTGCGCCAATAAAAAGTTGGCATCATAATCGCACGTTTCTTGATCTTTTTGACGATGCTTTTTAGCAATCATCAATTTGATCAGCGGTGTAATCGCTTCATCAATCATTTCACTACTTAAGCGCCCGCTTTGATGGGCATCGAGAAGTTCTTTGGTCGTTTGCCCGGTTCCGGGCATTTCTAAATTAAGACCTGCTTCGACACTATCAACAAGATTGACAACTGCCCCCCAGTCACTCATCACTAGTCCGGAAAACCCGTTTTCATGGCGTAAGCGTTTGGTCAGTAGATCATAACTACGACTGGCGTGGCGGCCATTGACAACATTATAAGAGCACATGACCGCATAAGGTTTGGCTTTCTTGACGACCTCATGGAACCCTTTTAAATAGATTTCATGAAGGGCGCGCTCATCGACCATGGCATTGGTTGTAAAGCGTTCTTTTTCTTGATTATTAACCGCGTAATGTTTGATTGTCGCCCCGACACCCTTACTTTGTAATCCTTCAACAAGTGCGGCTGCCATTGTCGAACTCACATGGGGATCTTCGCTAAAATATTCGAAATTACGCCCACATAATGGGCTTCGTTTAATGTTTAAGCCAGGACCGAGTAAGAGGTCAACCCCTTGATCGATACATTCCCGGGCTAAGGCTTGCCCCATTTCAAAGAGCAGCTCCGGGTCAAACGAACTGGCGAGTGCACTCGTGGTTGGGAAAGCCGTCGCTGGAAAGACTTCTTCACTAAGTCCTGCGCCCGTGCTATCTTTTGGTTTCCGAACCCCAAAGGGTCCATCATTCATGACAATGGGCGGCAAATCAACGGATTTTAAAGTTGCACTTTCCCAAAAATTCGCGCCACTTAGTAGTGAAAGCTTCTCGGTCAAGGATAGTTGACTGATTATTTGTTTTACTTCATCTTCCATCGGTTTACCCCCTTACGAATGACTGGATAATCTTTAAAATATTGGGGTCATTAATGACCGCCGTATTAAAATCAAATGCTTTGATAAAGGTGCGATAAGTATCATCATGAGGATGACGACGTAAGGCTTTAAGATTCTTTTGTAAGTTGCGGAGACTTTCTTCACTTTCTTTACTGAGATAGACATTATGATATTTATCTTTTTCAATATGAAACTTTACACGGTGATATTTATCACTCTGCAATACAAGAACGGACACAAAAGGATTAAATTTGATTGACTCATCTTGTTCGCCATGAATAAATAAATGGGGTATTTTCGTGTCTTTAATGCTTTTTTTGGTTGTCGCAAAAGCCAATGGCCCATAACGGAAATAGTTTATTAAATTATTGATCGGAATAAAAATAGCCGGCGCTTTGGTACTCATCCGATAAATAAGTGGGAAATCCGTTACCCCGCTTAGGCTAATGACGCGAGTAATGTTTTTGTCAGGATTAAAAGGCAATAAATTAGTCGCCACAAAACCACCCCATGAATGGCCGACGAGAATGAGTTTACGATTTTGAAATGCTGGTTGACTGACAATATAACGCAGAAAGTCATGCCCATCACTCAAAGCTTGTAATGTATTTGGAATCTTCTTCCCATCACTGAGGTCACAACCAGTATAATCAAATGTCGCGACTGGCAGGTTAAGCGTTTCGACTAAGTCATTTATTAGCGTTGTATAGGCTTGATGGCCGGCTCCAAAACCATGAAAAAACAAAATAAGACTATCACTTTTTGTCTCTTTTTTATCATAAATAAATCCGCGAAGTGTGACACCTTTTCGATTGGTAAACGAAAGCGGTGTGGCGCTTAAATTTGGATAATCTTCGGCTGTAAAATACCGAAGAAGGGGGTTCTTATCGGTCCGGCGACCAATCGATTTATTGACTAAAAGATAGACGATAATCGAATATATAATCATCACAACTAAGTATGATGCAATAATTATTAAAATGATTTGCCAAGGTTCCATAGTTATACCTCTTTACATTTCTCATTATACAATATAGTATAATGTTTAGTCTTTAGATTAAACCCTGGAGGGTGTAAATATGCCAAGTAATATTCAAGATAATGTCCAATCGCAGGCCATCCCAAAAAGAATAAAAAGACGGCAATCCATTGGTGAAGAAATCGCTAATGCCGTCAGTCACTGTGTCATGGCCATTTTTGGTCTTGTTGCTTTAATCTTGCTTCTTGTTAAACAAGATAATGGACGAGAACTCGCCGCCGCCCTCATTTTTGGATTATCGATCTTTATTCTCTATACAATGTCAACCTTATATCACTCCTTAAGTTTCACCAAAGCAAAAGGGGTTTTTAAACGTTTTGACCATTTATCAATTTTTATTCTCATCGGCGGTACCTTTGCCCCTGCGCTTTTACTATTACCAAGCCTAAAAGCTCCATTCCTCGGCATAGCATTTATTGAAAAGGGACTCGCACTCCTCATCATTCAATGGGTTGTTATCGCCCTCGGAATCGTCTTTAAATCGATTTGGGTTTATAAATTCCAAGCCTTCCACTTCGTGATTTACCTCATTCTTGGTTGGTCCGCCCTCTTCTTTATTGGTGAACTCTATCAAGATAGTGTTCCTGCCTTTTGGTTTATTCTCGGTGGCGGTCTTGCCTACACCATCGGTACCATCTTTTATGCCTTAGGCTCAAAAGTAAAATACTTTCATTTTATATGGCACTTATGGGTTAATGTCGGCACCATTCTCCAATTTATCGCCATCTACTTCTTTATCATGAATCTTGCCTAAGATTGATCTAGGTTAATAAAAAACCCTTAGTAATCATCACTAAGGGTTTTTATCTATCTATACAATTGAATAATTAGTTTTCTTCGATATCAAGGATATCTTTGCGCATCGCTTGATATTCTTCTTCACTGATTAGCTTATCATCAAAGAGTTGTTTGGCTTCCAGGAGCTGTTCTTTTCTTGTTTTTCCGCTTGAGGCTTTGATACCGCTTTTAATTTCACTAACGGCCGTTTTAAGCGACGGCGTAATCGCAGGAATAATCGTTTCCGCGGTTTTAGCGGTCGCGACTTTGATTTCTTTACCCGCATGATCCACTGTTTCCGCTTGAACTTTTGCCTGAAACTTTGCGAGTTCAGGTGTAAAGCCCGTGATGAGGAAGCCTAAGGAAATGACCCCTAAGAACATACCCGGGACAAATAGGGCGAAGTTTGGTTTCCACGCAAAATCATCCCAACTCCGATCGCGGAAGACGGTCGCACCTAGTAGCATTAAGATAACGGAAAGGGTTAAGAGTGAGAAGCCAATAATCTTCAATTTAGTCGTGTTTTTCATCGGAAACCTCCTTATGATTAAATCCATTCAACAGGATAATAATAACATATATTGAAAACATTTTTATATTGGTTTTATAATCATAATCGAGGTTTTATAAGCGATAATTGAGGTAATAAAAAATCCTTGGTTTAGCAAGGATTTAAATAAACTTCAAATTCTGATTATCCCGTATAAAGACTATTCGCTATACTTTTTTAAAGGCACATATTTAGACACTTTTTGAATGTAGTCTTTATAAGATGGATATTTCTTAAGAGAGACACCTTCAGAAAAGGCTGAACTCCCCATAAATAATAAGATTAAGACCATGGATCCGATTAAAGTCCAGTTAAAGAAGACATATTTCGTGACCCCAGCACTGATACAAAATAGACATAAAACAACCCAAATTGCTTGCTCTGCGAAGTAGTTTGGATGTCTAGAACGGCCCCATAGCCCTTGGGTATTAAAACCCTTATGATAAGGACTTGGTAACTCTTCTAATTTGAGACCTTGTTTTAATAAATCAAATTTCTTAGTTTGAAAATGCATTTGTTGAGGATCCGCGATGGTTTCTAAAATGATGAATCCAAGTAATAAAGCCGCCACTAAGATATCAAGGACATTAAATGCCGCTGTCGATTCCATTACAGCTAATAAAGGTAAACAAATGGCGAGGACTAAAGCATTTTGATAAATCGAGATAAAAAACAAATCAAAGAGGGCCCACCGCCATCTCTTACTGAGCATCGGATGTTTTCTTAAGATAATCCATCGATAATCTTCTTCACCAGCCCAAAACTTAAGTGAATAGGCACCTTTTTTAGCAAAGTTTAAGGTTAATCTTACACCCCAAATCGTAATCAGCACAGCCATCACGACAACCCGAAGATTCATGCCGCTTTTAACAGCAACGATCCATGCATAAGCAATTGGTAAAATGGACCAAAGCTTATCCATTTGCGAATTATTCCGAGAAATTTCACCAACAATAAAGCAATACGCCATACTAATCCCGCATACAATCATAAGGATTGTCAAGGTCTCTACTTGAAGGGCACTTAACGAAAACCCTCCTAAGACAAATCCTAATACCGCTAAAACAAACGCAACAAGGACGGTTAATAATGGTCCTATGACTTTTTTCATACAGTTCCCCTTTATGTTTTATAATCAATATTTGATCTATATTTTTATATTTTATCACATTGTAAGAGTGAGTCATTCGAAATAAAGGGCATGATACATCTGAAAACCTGAATGCTCATAAAATTGAGTAACAATCGTATAAATCATTGATCACGTTAAATCGCTCCCACTATACAAGGTTTTTAGAAAATAAAGATAAATATTTATTTAGGTAAATAAAAATGCCCATTAAAGGGCATCAGATTTTCCTTGGTGCAAATGACAGGAATCGAACCTGCACGGGTTACCCCACTAGATCCTAAGTCTAGCGCGTCTGCCAATTCCGCCACATTTGCAAGTAATGGTGCCGACGACAGGACTTGAACCTGCAACCTATTGATTACAAATCAATTGCTCTGCCAATTGAGCCACGTCGGCATTCGTAATGGTGGACACTGAGGGGATTGAACCCCCGACCTCTTCCGTGTGAAGGAAACGCTCTCCCATCTGAGCTAAGTGTCCGGGACTTGCCTTGTAATATAATATCAAAAGAGGATATAAAATTCAATTAAAACTTTCAAATTGAGTGTTTTTTGAAAGCCATAAAAAAAATCACTACCGCGTAGTGACTTTACTAGTTAAATGGTGGGCCTTAATAGATTTGAACTATCGACCTCACCCTTATCAGGGGTGCGCTCTAACCAACTGAGCTAAAGGCCCATTTACTAGTGCTTATATATATTATAACAACCTCTTTTTAAATGCAACTTTTTTAACAATAATCAGGTTAAAGTTTTTTAATAAAAGACCCATTATCTAAATCAGAGCGTCTTTCGATAAATTATCCCTAAATAAGGTAAATTTAGTTTAGAAAATAAGAAATGAGACTTCCCTATGACGCTATGGAAAAACGGCTTTATTCACACCTTAAGAACAAAACAAGAAATCATCCATGAGATGATAACGAAGGACGGTGTCATCATCGCGACCGGTCGTGATGTCACCCTTTATCAGCCGACAGACATCATTGATTTAAAAGGCATGCATCTATATCCTGGTTTTGTTGACGCTCATCTCCATCTCGTTGGATACGGTCTTAGTCTAACCATCCCTAATATTTCAACGCATAAAACAAAAGCAGCAATTATAAGTTATTTAAAACAAGCATATCGGTGTCAACCACTCTTCGTTGAAGGTTACGGTGACATTAATATCACCAAGGATGATCTCGATGCTATCAGCAATCGCCATTTTATTATCTTACGCCACGCAGATTATCATAGTTATACGGTCAACTCGGTTGTATTGGATACATTGAAGATCGTCAGTCAAAACGGGATTTTAAAAGAAAAAGATGGCGAAAGCGTCGCTACTTTATTTCTTGCTCGTGATCAAAAAACACTTTATAAGGCCACTAAAAACGCCATTTCTTCGCTTCATCATTTCGGCATCACGGCCATCTTAACGGATGATCTAGCCTATTTTAATAGTTACGCGGAAACGCTAAACATAATTGATCATCTCACGCATATAATGAAAATGCGGACCCACCTTTTAGTCCATGAAAAAGTCCTTGAAGACTATCTTTCAGCACGTCTTAATGAAACACCATTTTTAAAAGTTAATGGCGTCAAAACTTTCTACGATGGGACGCTGTCAAGTCGCAGCGCTCTACTTTCATCGCCCTATCGTGACACGAATACCCTAGGCGAAAGAATGCATACTCCCGGTGAATTAGAAAACCTCCTTATTAAAGTAAGACAACACCAACTACCGCTTGCAGTCCATACGATTGGTGACCTAGCCCTTAGTGAACTGACGACGCTCCTCATTAAATATCCGACGATGATCAACGTGCCAGACCGCATCATCCATGCCTCACTCACTGACCACCCCACAATCGAAAAACTATCAACATTGAATATCGTGCTTGATGTTCAACCCCAATTTATTAAAAGTGATTTACCGCAAACTTTATCTTTAATTAACGAAAAGACGATGATTTATCCTTTTAAATCTTACATAAAAGCGAAGATAAAACTCAGTTTAACAAGTGATGCCCCAGTGGAAATCCCAAACCCACTCTTAGGCATTTACGCCGCTGTGACACGTAGGGGTCATGATAATCAAGCCTATCACATTAAGGAAAGCTTGACGCGTTATCAAGCGCTTAAAGGTTACACCATTGATGCTGCCCGTCATCTCGGTTATAAAAATAAAGGACAAATAAAAAAAGGCTATCTCGCAGATTTTGTAGTATTTAAGAATGATATCCTAGCCGTTCCACTTGAAGAATTAGCAAAGCAAACTGTCATCATGACGATTGTCGATGGCGTTATGGTTTATGAAGACAAAGAAAAAAGTCCCAGATAAACTGGGACGTAATTTCTTCCAAAAGTCTTTTGATTAACGTTTTGAGAATTGTGGCGCGCGTCTTGCACCTTTAAGACCGTATTTTTTGCGTTCTTTGGCACGGGCATCTCTGGTGAGCATGCCGGCTTTTTTAAGGGTGCCACGATCTAAACCAGCTTCAAGTAAAGCACGGGCAATACCTAAACGGATTGCACCTGCTTGACCGGTAAAACCACCACCTTGGACATTGGCGACGACATCGAATTTATCGGCGACATCAAGTAATGTAAGGGGTTGTTTAAGGTCCATTACGAGGGTTTGATAAGGCATGTAATCATTAACGTCTAAATCGTTAACGACGATATTACCTTTACCTGGTTTTAAGAAGATACGGGCGACACTTGATTTGCGACGGCCGGTTCCTAAATAGATTTCAGTTTTTTTCTTTGCCATTATTTATTTCCTCCAATATAACGGAGTGGTAACTCCACTGGTTGTTGGGCGCTGTGTTTGTGGTCTGGTCCTGCATAAACAAATAATTTCTTAATCATTTGACGGCCTAAACGACCTTTAGGAATCATTCCCCAGACGGCTCTTTCAACCATTTCAACTGGGTATTTGGTGATCATCTCTCCGGCGGAACGGACGCGTAATCCACCTGGACGTTGACTTGTGTTGTAATAATTTTTAGTTTCGCGTTTATTGCCGCTTAAACCAACTTTTTCCGCATTGATGATAATGACGTAATCGCCTGTATCAACGTTAGGGGTGAATTCTGGTTTGTTTTTGCCGATTAAGGTCATGGCGACTTCGCTTGCTAACCGACCGAGTGGAAGATCAGTTGCATCGACGACGTACCAAGTACGATTAACGGTGCCTGCTTTCGCATTTGTTGTTTGACGTAGCATGTGTGTGTTTCTCCTTTACCAATTTTCGTCTTACCGGGACGACAAAAGGCAGATATGCCGTAAGTAATAATAATATATTTACAATATATTGTCAACGTTTAACGTTTTAAAAATAACGACCTAAAATTATCCGCTTTAATAAAAAACCACCGCGCCTGCGGTGGTCCATGAAGTTCGTGAATAATTAAGTTAACGACGATTTCCAAAGATGACAATGAGGAGTCGTAAAATTTGTAAATAAATCCACACGACCGTCACGAGAATGCCAAGTCCGACTTGCCATTCATACATTTTTGGTGCGCCGTTTTCAACAAGTTGTTTCGCATTATCAAAATCAATAATGAGCATAAACGCGCCTAAAAGCACAAGTCCAGAGTATAAAATCACCATTAACGGATAGTCCGCAGCAAGGCCTGCCACGAGGGTTGGTGCCGCAAAGTTTAAGATTAACATGACTAAACTACCGAGTAAGATCGAGATTAATGCCCCTAACACAAAGCGACGTAAGAATGGGGTCGCCCGCACTGCGCCAATCCCGTGAAGGAAGGCCATGACACCAACAATTGAGAAGGTGGCAACAAGGGCAATAAGACCAACGCCCATTCCAGGAAGTAATAATTGATCAACGATCAAGGTTAATGTTCCATAGGTGATCCCTTGTAAAATGGCATAAATAATACTGAGTACTTTTGCCGCCTTTGGTTTCATCATTGCAAAGAAAACGAGAATGAATGACCCAAAAGCTCCCACAAAAACGAGGGGGATTAAGGCTTGGACGGGGATAAACCACGAACTAATGCCAGCAACAATCGTCAATAGAACAAGAAATAATGTTTTGGTGGAAATACCTGACCAAGATGCAGTTTCTGCTCCCACTTCAACATAGGTTGTGCCTTGTTTTTGCATGTTGCGGAAGACAGGGTTATTAGTTTGACGCATAAACGACCTCCTTATAATTAATCAATCAATCGTATTATAACATCTAGCCTTTAGAGTTCAACGTTATGATACACTTCTTGGACATCTTGGACATCTTCAAGTAAATCGAGTAAACGATTAAAAAGCATGAGATGTTCACCTTCAAGCGTTATTTTATCGGTTGGAATCATTCTAATTTCACTGATGTTAAATTCATTAACCCCTAGTGAATACAGTGTTTCCCGTGTTTTGCCAAATGCGGTTGGATTAACGAGTACTTGAATATGGCCTTCTTCTTCGGTAATATCCCATACATCGACATCATTGAAAACAAGTGCTTCTTCAACTTCTGAAATACTCGGTCCACCAAACACAAACACACCGGTTTCATTAAAGTTATAGGCCACACTTTGAAAAGACGCGTCCGCCTTTTTAATGGCGGCCTTAATATCGCTGACCGCACGATTAACATTATCCGTTAAGGTATCGACCACTAAAAAATAACCGCCTGGACCCATAATTTCATAACGTCCTGGAATATAGGCAACCGCCTCGGTTCCTTCGGCTTTTTTGATTGCTCGATCCATGACATCTTTGGTCGCCCCTAAAGCGCGATACTTATCCATCGCTGCCCGGAGTGATAAATTGGAGCGTGGATCAGGGCCACCACTTTTTGCCGCTAAATATATTTCTTTTGAAGCCCGCATGTTTAAGGCACTTTTTTTGGCGGCAGTACCAGCCATGCTTGCAGCTCTAACTTGAAAAGCTCGTCCCATAATAATCTCCTTTATTCGTCATAATTATATGCTTTTTTTGTATTAATACAAAACTTTTAGTAAGTATAAACCTTCGCCCGGTGCTTTAAAAGGGACAATTTCTCGATGTTTTTGACTAAGTTTTAAGGTAATATAATCATCTGCAATTTTTCCTTCATTTAAGGCGAGAAGGGTCCCCACCATAAAGCGAATTTGACCGCGCATAAAGCCGTTGCCGGTAAACGTTATGTGAATGTCGTCTTCTACCTTACGAACGGATACTTTTGTAATAGCGCGCAAAAATCCACCTTCATCTTCAGGTTTGCTCGTAAAGTTAGAAAAGTCATGCGTGCCCATAAATTGTTTGGCTGCTTTCCGTATTTTTCTAATATCTAGAGGAAATGGATAAAAAAGCACTTTATCACTTAAAAAAGGGTCTTTTTGTTTAGGAACAATCACATAACAATATGTTTTTTCCTTCGCACTAAAACGCGCATGAAAATCATCTCCAACGTGAATAATCGAGAGGATTTCAATATCCTTTGGCAACATCCGATTTAAGGCATACTTAAGTTTTCTTACGGAAAAGTGGGGGCCGTCAAAATGGAATACTTGACCTCGCGCATGAACTTTGGCGTCCGTCCTACCACTCGCGTGGATCGTGATTTCCTGATTAAAAAGTTGTGATAGACGCGTTTCAATTTCCCCTTGGATGGTGCGTTCACTCACTTGTTTTTGCCATCCAAAGTAGGCACCACCATGATATTGAACCGTCACCTTATAACGCATTAGAGCCCCCAATATAGGAGCATATTTTTAACAACAACAATCAAATCGATGCGATAGACAAGCAACAAAATGACGCCCGTTAAGATCACAAGCGAACTAATCAAAACAACGGTATCACGCCATGTGAAGCGCAAAATCCGGTAACGTGTTCGTTTCGCCCGGGGATCATAACCACGCGCAATCATCGCGTTGGCGAGTTCATCGCTCCGTTGCAGAGCACTCACAAATAATGGGACAATCAGTGCAACAATCGCCCGTAATTTCTCTTTCAGCTTGCCGCCTTTAAAATCAACTCCGCGACTCTCTTGAGCCCGCATAATACGACCCGTTTCATCCAATAAGGTGGGAATAAAACGGAGGGCAATCGAAATCGTCATCGCAATTTCATGAACAGGAAAACGAACATACTTTAAAGGGGCCATATACCATTCAATGGCATATGTTAAATCAAGTGGTTTAGTTGAGGCGGTTAAGACCGTGGTTAAGGCAATCATTAAGACAAGACGAAGGAAGATATAAAGGGTTTGATAAATGGCAATATCGCGAATCGCAAAGGTGCCGATTGTAAACCAAATATTGCCGCCACTCCGTTGAAAAGTAAAAATATTAATGACCAGCAGAAAGACCATCATAAACCATAAACTTTTGAGTTGTTTAAAGATTGGTGTCACCCGCAATTTGGCGACTTTCATGATGATGAAAATGAGTAAACCATAAAGGCCGTACATCACAAAGTCCATTACCGGATTTGTAAACTTAAAGAAGATGAGCACCATAAATACGATTAAGCCGAAAAACTTAACACGTGGGTCCGCTTTATGCATGAATGAATTGGTCGGGATATAACGCCCTAAGGAGATATTTTTCATAATTGCTCCTTGAGACGGGCAAGTGCTTCCGCAAGATCACTAATGGAGTTGATTTGATTAAAATCTAAAGGACACCCTCTTTTGGCTAAAGCTTGCATCACTTCATAAAGGACCGGCACTTCCAAACTATAATCATCTTTAACATGACTAAAGAGCGCTTGCGGCGTTGTCTCTTCAATGACATTCCCGTTTTTCATCACTATCACATCGGTCGCGTACCGTAACACAAGATCCATATCATGGGTCACTAAAATAATGGTGGTCCCCGCACGGTGGATGGCCGCAAAGGTCTCCATCATTTCATGCGCGCTTAAAGGATCAAGGCCGGCTGTTGGTTCATCCAGAACAAGGATTTCTGGCTTCAGCGCCAAAATACCGGCAATCGCGACCCGCCGTTTCTCGCCACCCGATAATTCAAAGGGCGAACGTTCATAAAATTCTGGACCAAGCCCGACTTGAGTCAGGGCCACTTTCGCCAAATCAAGTGCTTCTTCACGACTGACACCAAAGTTTTGGGGACCAAAACTCACATCCTTAATAACATTTTCTTCAAAGAGTTGGTATTCTGGGAATTGAAAAACAACCCCTACTTTTTTCCGTAAGTTCTTTATTTTGTAGGTTTCATGAGCGTCAATAATCGATAAAAGATATTCGCTTCTTGTTTTCTCTTCAGGAGATACTTTCTTATCTTTTAACTTTTTTTGTAAAAGTTTCTTATATTTTTTAGTTTTTGTTGGTAGAAGGATTTTATCGTCTACTTGAACAATCCCTGATGTCGGAAGTAAAAGCGCATTGACATGTTGCACTAAAGTACTTTTGCCGCTCCCGGTATGACCAATGATGGCCGTAAAAGCTTTTTCTTTAATGCTTAAGTTAATGTTATGCAGTGCATCAAATTGAAAAGGTGACTTCGGTGCATAGGTAAATTGGAGGTGATGGAATTTTATGGCCATAATTCCTCCACAAGACTCGTAATAGTCTTACTCTCAATCTCGATCCCACGTTTTGCAAGTTCAAGTTTCATTTTGAAAATAAAAGGCAAATCAAGTCGAATATTCGTTAAAATATCATGATTTTGATAAATGATGTCAGGTGCGCCTTGAAGCACAATCCGTCCTTCATTCATCACAATAATTTCGTCACTATTAAGCGTTTCTTCAATATCATGCGTAATGCTAATAATTGTAAGATCTGGGACTTCTTTTCGTAATTCAAGAATGATTTGCTTTATTTCACGTTTGCCCTTGGGATCAAGCATGGCTGTTGCTTCATCAAGGAGTAAAATACGTGGTTTCATGGCAAGCACGCCTGCAATGGCGACTCGTTGTTTTTGACCACCGCTTAAATTAACTGGCTCCTTATCTAAATAGTCGCGCATCCCAACTTTGGTTGCGTAGGTTTCAATAATCGCATCCATCTCATGTTGCGGTACACGTTTATTTTCAAGACCAAAGGCAATATCATCACGGACCGTTGCCCCAATAAATTGGTTATCGGGGTTTTGAAACACAATACCGATATCAGGTCGTTCACTTTCATACATTTCCGCCGTCAGCGACATGCCAAAAACCTTGATCGTACTTGTCTTACGTAAATCAAGAATCCCCGCAATGAGTTTCGCAAGGGTTGATTTACCACTCCCATTATGACCAATGACACTCACATAGGTACCGGCTTTCACGTTAAAAGAGATACCGTTTAAGACTTCTACATCACGGTCATATGAATAGCGTAGATTAGTAACTTCGAGCGCATATTTATTCATGAAATTTTGGTTCCAATACTTTGCCTTTGAAAGGGGTCAATTTAACACCCGCTAAATTGAGCATGTGGCGACTTGCCCGCATGTTGAGATCATGATGATATTTATCATCAAGGTAGACAATTTCGGTAATACCGGTTTGAATGACGGCTTTCGCACATTCGTTACACGGAAAAAGCGTGACATAGATGCGGCATCCTTTTAAACTCGCACCGGCTCTTGTATTTAAAATCGCGTTAAATTCGGCGTGACAAACATAAAGATATTTATTGGCAATATCTTCACCTTTATCCCACGGCAAAACATCATCGCTAATGCCCCGGGGCATACCGTTATAGCCAAGACTAACGACTTTATTATCTTGGTCAGCAATACAGGCGCCGACTTGGGTTGAGGGATCTTTACTTCTCTTTGCCGACAAGATAGCAACGCCCATAAAGTACTCGTCCCAATTAATGCAATCTAATCGTTTCATATGTGTCCCTCCAACTCTTGCCAATTATAACATAATTGCTACAAGTGAACTTGTGGTTATTACTTGATTTTGAGCACTTGAACTTCATAGGGGCGAAGTTTTTGTTGATTATCAAAATATTCGCCGTAATTACCGTAGATCAGTTCGCCGTCTAGACTTAAGTGATGTGGCCATGCTTTATGACTAAGATTAATGACCACTTGATAAACTTCGTCATCCATTTGCCGTGAAAAACCAAGAATATTGGGATTTGTCTTTAAAAAGGTTAAATCGCCTTTTTTAAAGGCGTCACGTGCTTGCCGAACGGTAATCATCTTCCGATATTCACGAAGAATGGAGTTTTCTTTTTCAAGTTCACTTTCAACATTGATATAGGTGTAATTGGGATTGACCATTAACCAAGGCTTGCCGGTGGTAAAGCCAGCTTCCTTTGCGGTGTTCCATTGCATCGGAGTTCGCGCATGGTCACGGGTGAAATTAAGCACAAAACGCCACGCCAATTTATGCGGAACCCATAGTTTACGTAGTAACTTGTACACATTAATGGAACTCACGTCCCGTAATTCACTCACATCTTTAAAGGGCATATTTGTCATCCCGATTTCTTGGCCTTGATAAATATAGGGGGTCCCTTTGAGGAATAAAATCGAAGCCCCAAGGGCGGTCGCACTTAAAAATCGATACGTATCACTTCCAAAACGACTAATACTACGCGGAATATCGTGATTTTCAAAAAAGAGGGTATTCCAGTCAATCGTATCTTGCCACTTCTTAAGGGCCTTGATCATATTTGCCGGCCGATATTTTTTCTTGAAAAGCGGGAGGCCACGTGTATCAACTTGGACTTGGTCAAACGCAAATACTTGGGTAAGTTCATCTTCTAAATAAGCTTTCGCATCATAAATTGTAATATCCATCGTTTCGCCAACGGTATAGGCATCATAGGGGGCAAGGACTTCTTTATTTAAATCTTTAAGAATGAGGTGACATCCGGGCGTATTAAGATAATGTTCTTTACCCGTCTTATAAACGCGTTTTTTGCCATCTTCAAGACTTACTTTACTAATGCAGTTAATCACGTCACAGCGGAACCCCGCGACCCCTAAATCAAGCCAAAACCGTAAAATGTCTTTTACTTCTTCGAGTACTTTTGGGTGATTATAGTTTAAATCCGGTTGTTCCTTCGTAAAGAGGTGAAGATACCACATATCATTGGTTGGTTCATACGACCACGCCGGTCCCGTAAACATACTTTGCCAATTGTTAGGGGGGAGTTTCTTGCCGCGTCTTGAGACACGACCCTTCCGCCAAAAGTAATAAGGATGATAGGGGCTATTGATATCTTTACTTTCTAAAAACCATTGATGTTCAAATGAAGTATGATTGATGACTAAATCCATAACCACTTTAATATCAAGTTCATTAGCCCGTGCCAGAAGGGCTTTCATGTCATCCATCGTCCCGTAATCCGGATGAATCGCGCGGTAATCACTAATGTCATAACCCATATCATGATTTGGACTCGCATAAAGCGGGGAAAACCAAATCGCCCCAATACCTAGTTCTTTTAAATAAGGGAGTTTTTCGATAATGCCTTGAATATCACCAATGCCATCACCATTTGAATCTTTAAATGAATGCGGATAGATTTGATAAAAAATCCGCTCATGCCACCATTTATTACGCATATTAAGTACCTCTTTTTAATTTTAGCAAATAAACAATAAAAAAACGCCTTTAGGCGTTATTTTTTGAGGCCGGAGCGTGAACTTTATTCTTGAGCTTCCTCAATCGCTTGTTCACAGAGGGCATAGGCAAGCATTAACTCACTGAGTTCATCCTCACCACTTTTTTTCTCTCCTGGATCAGTCAATAGTAAACGATAATCCATCTTTTATTCCTCCTCTGTTTATGTTGTCCATATTGTAAAGGACATTCAGGAATTAATCAAAGAAAGTAGGAAGTGTTTTAATTAATACTATGTATTAATTTAGACAAAGTGTGTCAATGCAGTTTAGGGGTTTTTTAGTAGTTTAAAACTCGAGCGTTATTTATGAGTAAAAAGGGGGGGTAGCCCCCTTACATAATGCGTGTTAATCGCGATGATTTTGATCCGTTAATAGCTGATGAATACTGCTTCGCGCAAAGACGTTGCCAAGAATAGCAATTAAACTCACTTGAAATGGTAGTAAGACAAACATGATGGCAGTATGGAAGAACACACTCACGAAGAATGAGGTGCCAAACGCCGACATTTTCCACCATGATCCCCAGATGACTTCAATCAGTGTCGCCATCACAAGTAAAATGAGTCCGAGTTCCGATGGCTTGCCAGTATAGGTTAGATTGACCTTCTCACCATACTTCTTCTCAAGATAGATAAAGACGAAGATTAAGATCGCCATCAGGGCCACTAAAATGATTGAAAAGAAAATACGGAAATTCGTATCAAAGACAATCGGTGGTAAATTGCGATCAAAAGGATGGCGGATTGATGGATTAGTAAAGATATAAACTTCCAGCAAAATGAAAATAAGGGCTAAGAGTGGATAGATAAGGGAGAACTTCATCTTCTTGCGAATAACGAACATCCCGCGCATGAATAACCACGGCAAGATACCGTAAAGAGTCGAACTGATAAGCGGCCACGGTAAAAAGTTTGCAACCGGAAAAAGTGTGGCACCAACGACATCGGCACCTGCCCCAACAATCCCACCATATATCGGTCCTAAAAATAAAGAAGCTAAAATAATCGGAACATTCCCGAGTGAAAGACGATAGAGGCTTGGCATTCCAAAGGGAATAACTAAAAACCGTTGCACGGCAATTGATAAGGCCATTAAAAGTCCGCTTAAAGTGATTGCCGCGACCACTTTTCGATTTGATTTATACATACATGCCTCCTTGAAACTCTTTGGTCACAAGATTTGCAAAGTAGAGTGACCCCACGATTAATAATAGGTCTTTTTCGCCAATTGTGGAAAGCGCATGCTTAATCGCTGTTTGATGATTAGCAAAAAAGGATAGAGCTTGATCATAATCTTTTTTTGCCCGCGGATGATCAAAAGAGGTCACGAAAATATCCGCCCCACATAAGGCAAGTAAATCTAATTCTTGGGCATAATCCTTGTCTTTAAAAGCTGCAAAGACAACCACTAAATGTCTATTAAATGCCTTTAAATCATTAAGCAATGCACGCATGGCATGCGGATTATGAGCCCCATCAACGACAACTGGTGGATTTAGTGAGACCACACTAAAACGTCCCGGGAAAGTATCTTCTAAAAGCGCTTGATCAAAAGCACCTTCAAGGATCTTGATCCCTTGTGAATGTAAAATTTCTAGGGCATTAATGACTAAAATAGCATTAGACACTTCATAACTGGCCCCACTTCCAATCAGATAGTTATGACCCTCATATAAGAATTTGATGCTGGTTAAACTTCGTTCAATAATTGAATAATTGGGCCTGTTCATGATGATAGGCGCCTTTTTATCGGCGGCAATTTGCGTGATTGCTTCAAGGGCTAACGGGGGTATATTTCCGAGCAAGACGGGTCGATTCGGTTTGATGATACCAGCCTTATGGCGGGCTATTTCAATGAGGGATGACCCTAGTTCATGGGTATGATCAAGGGCAATATTAGTGATAATACTTAAGATTGGGGTAAAAATATTAGTCGCATCAAGAAGGCCCCCCATACCGACTTCAATAATCACAAAGTCAAGATGATTTTCCGCAAAATAAACAAACGAAATATAGGTCATAATTTCAAAGGAAGAAAGCCCATATTTACTAAACTGCTTATCGTATTTTTTAAGTTGTGCGCCAATAAAAGCGTCACTAATTTGGACACCGTTAATGGTTGTTAATTCATTGATATTTAAATAATGGGGAGAAGTAAAAAGTCCAACCCGGTAACCACTTTTTTCTAAGGTAAGTGCGAGATAGCGGGCAGTGCTCCCTTTCCCATTAGTGCCGGTAATATGAATGGCAGGCGGTAAAGCGGGTAAGCCTACTTCTTGAATAAACATTAAGTAAGAAGCATTGTCATATCGTTTGGGAGCGCGGTCTAAATAAGCTTTAATTTCTTTTTTAATCATCCGCTTGGCTTCCTCGTTTTTTGGCTTTGTCCATCGTTAATTGGTCTTCGCGTTTTTTGATTGTTTCCCGTTTATCATAATGCTTTTTACCCTTACCAAGGGCGATAGCGACCTTAACTCGGCCGCGGACAAAATACATCTTGGTTGCGACAACCGTCATTTGTTCAATCTGTGCATCTGACGCATATTTAACAATTTGTCGTTTATGCATTAAAAGCTTGCGGGAACGCCGTGGTTCATGGTTAAAAATATTACCGAATTCATAAGGTGCAATATGCAGTCCTTCTAAATAAGCTTCCCCATTTCGAAAGGAGACATACGTATCTGTTAGTGAAGATCCAGACTGACGAATTGATTTAATTTCGGTACCAGTTAAAACAATGCCGACTTCTAAGAAGTCACTTAAAAAGTAATCAAAACTTGCCTTTCGATTTTCAGTAATAACGGGATTAAGTTCCTTCTTTTTAGCCATGTATCAATTCTCTATTCTTTATTCATTTAAAAACGCTAGTACATCATTATATACTTGTTTGCGATTCGTTTCATTTAATATTTCATGACGCATTTTTGGATAGATTTTAGTAAAGACATGACTAAATCCTAAACGCTTATAAAAGTTATGCAGTTTTAAGACTCCTTTACCTTTAAGACCGACCGGATCATCTTGGCCGGCAATAATGAATAAGGGTAAGTCACGGCCCACACGCGCATAGTTTGCTTTCTTATAAAGTGAACTTGTTCCGTGCAGCAATTCACGATAAAATCCTTTGGTTGATGGTCCACCGTCAAGCGGATCTTTAAGAAACATATCAACATTATCCGTGTTGTAACTAAGCCAATCGGCTTGGGTCCGAGCGGGTTTAATACTTTTAGCGTAACTACCAATTGAAAGCGATGATAAGAGGACACTTTCTTTATGTCGATTTTGCTTGTTAACCGTTAAACTGGCAACCAAGTGACCGAGTCCAAATAAGATCGATGGTCCGTTTGAACCGACAATAACAACTTTACTGGCAAGTTCAGGATAGCGTTGCATAAAATGTTGCGCCATAAATGACCCCATCGAGTGACCTAGGATATAAAGGGGCAACTTGTCTTTCTTAATTTGCATAGCGACTACACCAAGGTGATCAATAAAGCGCATAAACGCCCCGTCAGGTACTTCACCTTTTTTGGATATACCACGCACAATGTTTTCGCCTTGACCATAAAAATCAAGCGAATATACATTAAAGCCATTCGCATTTAAGAAGAGGGCGAACTCCGTGTAGCGGAGGGCATGTTCTTCCATACCTGTGATAATCAAAACATTAGCACGACCATTAAGGGTTGGCCAAAAAGCCCCATAAAGTGTCAAATCATCATTAACTTTATAACTTTTACGATAGTTTTCCATACAACTCTCCTTGCCTTAATTTTATCATTAATGGTCCGTCGGCGTTACACTATATGAAAAAGATGAAGGAACCCTTCATCTTTTTATCATTCAATGTTGAATTATTTAATCTTTTTTTCAAAAAGGTAAGCATGACGGCAGGCATCTTTAATCGTATAGTGCGGCACAAAACCAAGTTCCGTTTTGGCTTTGGTAATATCCGCAAAACTGGTGGCAATATCCCCGCTTCGCCGCGGTTTTATTTCATACGGGATTTTGACATGGTTTGCCTTTTCATAGGCATGAATGAGTTCAAGCACACTCGTGCCACGCCCCGTACCAAGATTATAGAAATTATATGCTTCATTAAAACCAAATGCTTGAAGCGCTAAAAGGTGTCCTCTAGCGAGATCTACGACGTGAACATAATCACGCACCCCGGTGCCATCAACCGTGTCGTAATCATTGCCAAAAATACCAAGTGAGGCAAGTTTACCACTTGCCACTTTACTAATATAAGGCATCAGATTATTGGGAATATCATTTGGTGATTCCCCTAATAATTTTGAGGGATGCGCACCAATCGGATTAAAGTAACGTAAACTGACTGCTTTATAACCCGGATTAGCAAAGACAAAATCTTTAAGGATTTGTTCAATAAACAATTTTGTCGTTGCGTAAGGATTGGTGGTATTACCAAGCGGATCTTTTTCGCTGATCGGCATGACATCCGGCGTTCCATACACCGTTGCGCTGCTTGAAAAGAGGATGTTTCTAACATTATAGGTAATCATCATTTCAAGAAGAGTAAGGGTTGAATCTAAATTATTACGGTAATAAAGAAGCGGTTTTTGGACACTTTCGCCCACGGCTTTTAATCCGGCAAAATGGATAATCGCTTCAAATTGATGGGCACTAAAAATCTTGTGCATGGCCTTGACATCTTCAACATTAGCTTTATAAAAAAGTGGTCGTACTTTCGTCAGGCGCTTAATTTTATTGAGGACATTCTTTTGCGAATTAACTAAATTATCAACAATGACAACCTCATGACCAGCATTCATTAATTCAACAACGGTATGGGAGCCGATAAAACCGGTCCCGCCTGTTACTAATATTTTCATCGCAAAAACCTAGACGATCTGTTTCCCGAGTTCCATGGCTTCATGCAAAGCTGGATGATGATCAATATCGCCCCGTTCAAAAACGCCAGGAGCCGTAATAATTTTAAAACTTGGAATTTCAAGTTGCTTTACGAGTTCTTTAAATTCATGAGTGATGCCAATAAACGTATCCGGATCATTATCGCGAGCCACTGCTAGAAGAATGGCGGTCGTAAATTTTAAATTACGTTTCCGTTGGGGGAGGGTATAAGCATATAAATTATCCATAAATAGTTTAATTGATGCGGAAAATCCACCAAAGTAAACAGGCGAGGCAAGGACGAGCACATCAGAGACATGGAGGTATGGGGCGAGGACGTTAAAATCATCTTCAATTAAACTTGGTTTTCCTTTTCGCCAAGCATTTTCTTTATCGCGGAATGGAGAAAAATTACGGTTAGACGCTTCTACCTTTTGAATTGCGTTGCCATTTTGACGTGCACCTTTAATAAAAGCGTTTGCCAAAACTGCTGAATTTCCGATTTTACGGACACTGCCTGTGATCACTAAAATATTTTTTGCCATAAATCCTCCACGATTATTATAGCACAATAATTTTATCTTTTGTGCTTAAAATCGCACTTTTTCTTATGCTTACCAGCAATTTAGATGTATTTTATGGTCATCATTCGGCTCATTTGCGGGCTTATATTCATCCTTTACGCCAAAACCAATCATTCCAAAAAGACGATATTCTGATGGCACATGAAGATGGTTTAAAAAAGCATCACTCATCTCTTTTGTACCGCATCCAATCCAAAAACCGCCTAAATTATCATAACTTTCAATGGCGAGCAAAAGACTCATGATTGCCCCAGCGGTATTACTGATCGCATTGTATTGGTCGTCTTCTTTACTTGAATCATTAAGCATGAGAATGAGATAAGGCGCTTTTTCAAAATGTCCGCCCTTTCGATGGACAACGCTTAATTCTTTAATCAGTTCTCGATCATTTAGGAGTATCACATGTTGGGGTCGTTTATTACGGGCCGTTGGGGTCACAAGGGCAGCATTCATAATTTCCCGTAACACTTCTTGGGCAATCACATCATCCTTAAATTTACGAATACTCCGTCTTTTATAGATGGCATTTAAGACTGGATTCGTACTCACCACTTCGGCCCGTTTTTGTGATTTAAAAATAAAATCATTTAATAAATCTTTCCGGGTGACAATGCCGATAAAATAACGCCGATCATCAAGAATGGGGATAAAGTTTTGACTTAAAGACACTTGAATGAGATCATCCATCGAGGCATTGATCGTAACCGGACCATAATCACGATGACGTTCCACTTCTTTAATTTTTGTTGTCGCCACCGCTTTGTCACCATGTTCCGCCAAGTACCATAATAAGTCACCCTCAGTGATGGTGCCAACATAATAGCCATCCTTATCTAAGAGTGGAACACTATTAAAACGGACCCGTTTAAGAAGGGTTAAAGCTTCTTCAATTGTTAAGTTGGTGGTTAAAAATCGAACATCCTTTTTGGGTGTTAATAACATCAATATATTCATACGCACCTCTTTCTATACCCTTATTATAACTTAAGGCGGAAAGGTGTGGAAAATCATAAGTGGATGTAGTAATATAATATTTAGCATGGAAATACCCCAAGAATAGGAGAGAATATGGCTATTTTTATTCGTGATAGCTATGACGAAATGTCAAAAGCTGCTGCAAAGCAAATCGCAAAACAAATCAAAGAAAAACCAAATTCAGTGATTGGTCTCGCCACTGGATTTACCCCGATTGGCACCTACCGAGAATTAATCAGATTACACAAAGAAGAAGGATTAAGTTTTAAAGACGTGACAGCCTTCACGTTATATGAATTCTTAGGCGAAGGATTTGATGTAATTAAACCTTATGGCCTCGATAAATCAAGTGCCCGCTATATGCATGAAGAATTCTTTAAACACATTGATATTCAAAAGAAGAATATCCATTACTTTAATGGTTTTACAAGTAACCCAAGCAAAACATGTGCGGAATATGAAAAGAAAATAACCGATGCCGGTGGCATTGACCTACAACTTCTTGGCATTGGTCGTGATGGCCACTGGGGATATAATGAACCAGGGTCAAGTTTAGGCAGTCGTTCCCACGTCGTCGCCTTAACCAAACAAACAATCGATGATAACTATGAAGACTTCTATCGTAAAGTCGGTTTAACGAAAGATGAAATGCCGCACTTCGCCCTCACCATGGGCGTTGGCACAATTCTTGATGCCCGCAAGTTAATCTTAATTGCGAGTGGTGTTAAAAAAGCAAGCGTCATCCAACAAGCCTTAGAAGGCCCCGTGACCGCCCAAATTACATCAAGCGCCATTCAACTCTATGCCGGTGAAGCGACCATTATCCTTGATAATGAAGCCGCCAGCCTACTCTCTAATATTGAACATATTAAACATACAGAAGAGATGAGTAAAAAATACGGCTTCCGCGCCGAATAATTACTTCATACGTGATAAAAAATAGCTAAGGGTTTGTCCTTAGCTTTTTTTAAAGTCAATCCGCTTGCCAAACCCTTTTTTATGGGAAAGACGCATTAAATAAATAAATGGTAATACAAAGGTAAACGATGCCATAATCCCTTCACTCTTAAAAAGCAGCATACTAAGCGACTCAGTTTGACTTCGCAAAACGAATAATAAAAGACTGACGAGGACAAAAAAGGCAAGCGCTCGGTTGGTCTTCGAGCGGCGAATGGTTAGATAAATGATAAATCCAAAGATGAGGAGATATAAACCGAGACCGATTAGTCCAAAAGTATGGAGCACCTCAACAAAACCATTATGATAATCGCCAAACCCATTCGTCGGAATGCCGGTCATTTCATAATCCATACGTATATGATAAAAATAGCGTGAAATATGGGGACCATCGCCCATTAGTAGGGTAACCGGTGAGGCGACAATTAGGGTCCATGCATAACGCCACAAATCCATACGCGAATCGAGTGAGTGTGATCCCATTTTGATAATGTCATCTGGAATCAGTCTCGTTAAAAACTTAGCGATTTCTGTGGCTCCAAGAGCGGGCACAAAACGGAAGGCAATGAGTGCCCCAAATAGTTGCAGTGCTAAGAGTAATTCAAACGCAAACCGCCACCATTTTTTCTTTCTTAAAACGAGCACAAGATGAGAGAGATAGGTAAAAATAAAGAGCAAGAATGAAAGAATAATATTCGTTTTTGAAAAGGTGAATATAATCGCCGTCATAAAAAAGATTTGCGCAAAGAAGAATATATAACGTCGCTTTTTGGTAATGCGTAAGTAATATAAAAAGACTATCATGACCTGTGAACTAAGCAAAAATGAGGCATATGGATTACGGTTATTAAAAAAGCTAGCGGGTACGTTTATCGAATTAGTGTACCCATTTTTAAGAATCGCACCATATTTAGCCCATTCAACAATGAGACTATACCCCATAGCCACGGTTGCAATCAGAATAATGGTAACGATAAAAAACATAATGATTTTCAAAAAATGGGGATGATTTGGAAGCACAAGAGCGACAAAGAAGATAAAAGAAAGATTGACGACTAATGTAAGCACGCCGGTCATCCTAACTTCCATCGGTAAAGTAACGACGATTTCATGAAGCGTCCCATCCAAGAATTTCACCATCAAAACACGGGTTTCTGGAATCGTCACAATATTAACAATGGTGGTTAATAAAATGGCGATAAAAAAAGTAAGGGTCAATACACCATTGACACTTAACCTGATTTTGCTGATGATATAGTTTCCAAAGATACTAATAAGACTAATAATGACCCCAGCCAGCATAATCTGATTGGGAATCGATATCGGATTAAAATAATAACCTGGCGTTGATTCGGTAATAATCGATTGTTCTAGAAAAAAGAAAGTAAGTCCCACAATCAGAAGCGTTAATAAAAAGAAAGTAGCAACATTTAAGTTGCGACGAATGTTTTTCATGCCTTCATTATACGCTAATGTCTCTTTCTTAATCAAATGTCCGATTTTATAAATATAAAATGGCGATTTTAAGCAAATACCTTATTGGCAAGGGAAGGAAAGTCAATATAAGGATTACGATTGTTTTGGTAACCTTGCACAAGTCCATTACGGCGGAATTCAAATTCATCTACCGGGTCTTGAAGATGCCACTCTAAGAGGACACTGAGGACCCCAAAAATACCGTTACTCGTATTTCCCGTTACATAATCAACAAGATTTAATTGAGCGTTACCATTGTTGTTGCCTGCGTAATAACGCGTCGCCATATAAAACATCGCACGGGCAACATCCCCTTTATAAATGTCTAGCGGTTCATAAACGGTTCCTTGGCTTAGATAGCTGCCTCGTTTACCTGAGTTACCGCCATCATAATCTTTGACATAAGACGATCCTGTGGTAACGGTCCCAAAATCCAGATTACCGCGCGAATTATTATTTTGTTTATCACTAGCCCGGAGGTGATGCATATCACTGCCCGCAGGAGGATTATTACTAAAGCCGCCATGGTATTTGGCCCAGATGTGTTCTTTATCCCATGTTGTGTTCCGTTTAGAATATTTATGAGAATCACTTGATTTCGAAAAATTATAGGTTGCATAAATAAGCACCATATAAGGATCTTGGTCATTTGGGTCAGGAGAAAGATTCCAATCTCGATCGGTTTGGCGCATCGTATTATTTAAATTGTCATAGATGTGGGTTGTATGACCTTTAATTTTATTAAAGAGTTCGACTTTTAGTGATTGTCCACTTAAATTAAAGTTCACATTCGTGTAATAGCTCAATACTGAACTAGGGACTTCAATCCCTTCGGGGGTAGAAGGTAAGTTGCTTCCACTTTCAGAGCTTGGCGCACTTGTGACTTCGGGAGAAGATGATTCAATGGATGCTTCTGAAGACGTAACCACTTCAGTGATATCCTCACTACTGCTGCTATCAAGACGACCACCCGTGCTCGTTGAAGGTTCACTTAAGTTTTCGCTTGTTGATGAATTATTTTTGGCACATCCCACAAGTAATGTAAGAAGCAAAATTAAAGATATTTTCGTATATTTCATAATCGGTACCTCAAAAGTATTGTAATTATAACAAAGGTGAAAAAGAGTAAGGGTTAATATGGTAAAAATTCGTATTAAGTAAGGTGTAAGAATTATTTTTCAAAAGGAAGGGCCGTATTAATTTGACCACGGAAAACATAATATTTGGTATATAGAAATTCCGTTACGAAATTTAAGAGCATACTTAAGACAAAGACAAGATAAGCAGGACACCCTATTTTCTCAAGCGCATCTCCACCCCAAGTCGAAAGCGGTGTAAAGACAAGGTAATAGGCAAAGACTTTCAGCATTGCAATCGGAACATTTGCAGCGCTTTTAAAAGTAAACTTACGGTTAAAAGTAAAGTTCCATAAAACCGATAACGTGAGGGAGATTAAATATGAAAGCAAGTAATCCCACTTTAGCAGTTCATAAAGTAAGGTGAAACCGAGAATTTGAATAAGACCAGCCGAAAGTGAAAATAAGGTGAATCTAACCGCTTGAATGATCGTTTCTTTATTGCGCACAGGGGTTTTCGTTTCCATTCCTGATTAAGGATTTCTTTTACCAATCAACCAGGTCAGGGTTTGGGGCATGACCGGCTTGACCGTGGAGATTATCAATTAAAAGAATATCACTTTCTTCAAGTGAAAGATTGAAGACATCATAGTTTTCTTTAATGCGACTTGGCGTGATCGATTTAGGGAGCGGTAAAAACCCATGTTCGAGACTCCAACGAATCGCAATTTGAGCAGGTGTTTTTTGATATTTTTTTGCCAAGTCATCAAGAAGCGGTAAACTAAAAAGTTTCCCAGTCCCAAGTGGTGAATACGCGGTCGTTAAAATATCATGCTTCTCATTAAAAGCGACGGCCTCAGCTTGCATGTCACTTGGATTAATAAGAATTTGGTTAGTGACTGGTTTAACTTTCGCGGTTTTTAATAATGCTTCTAAGTGATGAGGCATAAAGTTACTAACCCCTAAAGAACGAATTTTGCCCGCAAAATAGGCTTCTTCCATCGCTTTATATACCTCACGATTCCGTTTTTCATAATGCGGACGGGAGGCAGTACCATTTGGCCAATGGATGAGAAGTTGATCAACATACGTTAAGCCTAAGCGTGCAAGGGATTGATCAATTGCCTTTTTGGCATCTTCATAGGTCACATGTTTATTCCATATTTTTGTCGTAATAAATAGTTCATGACGCGGAAGCCCGCTATCTTTAATGGCACGACCAACGCTTTCTTCATTACGATACACTTCTGCGGTGTCGATATGGCGGTACCCGACCTTTAAAGCTTCCCGTACACTAAGATACGCTTCTTCGCCATCTTTTACTTGCCAAGTGCCAAAGCCAATGACTGGCATTTTGACCCCATTATTTAATGTATATACACTCGCGCTATTTAACGCCTTTGGTTCAATACGAAATTTAGATTTAAACATCCTGATTCCCCCTTTGTTTCCTATATTATATCAAGATTAAAAAAGGACACGATGTCGTGCCCTTTGTTCAATACGTGAATCTTTGATTTAAAAGAGTGGTAAGAATTTCTTGCCGTATTCTTCATGGATAATTTGGCCACTTGCATCATAAAAGGCGAATAGACCCGTGAGGATGCCGACGATACCAGCAATCCTTGTAATCACGGCTAACCCCGTAAAATCGCCAAGCGCTAAAAGAAAGAACAAAAGCGCTAAAGAGCCAAATACAAGACGTGAAATCATATTATGTTTAAGCGTTCCAATAAACATCACGGTCGTGAAAAGACCCCACAGTAATAAATAGAAACCCATCGAGGTTAAATCGGCGGCCGGGACTTTGAGTCCGCCTAACATCCAAATAAGAACGAGTGACCACCAAAAGGTGCCATAAGCGACAAAGGCGGTGCCACCAAACGTGTTATTATTTTTAAAAGCTAAAATGCCCGCAATGATTTGGGCGAGGCCACCAAGGGCAATTCCCATTGCAACAATCACAATGCTAAGCGGAATAATGTTTGCATTATGTAAGTTTAATAAAATCGTTGTAAGACCAAACCCTATTAATCCTAAGGGTGAAGGATTGTATTTTTTTTCTATTTTTTCCATAGTATCCTCTTTTTCTTCCAAGATTATAACATAGCGATTAAGGCACCAAAAGAGGTAAAATGCTTATCATATTATTAAATAATCTTATAAGACAGCAAGGCGCTTGAGGAAAGCTTTTGTCCGTTCTTTAGTGGGGTTAGTAAAAAGAATTTCCGGACGTCCTTCTTCCACAATAACACCGCCATCCATAAAGATGACACGGTCACTTACTTCACGGGCAAAGTCCATTTCGTGAGTAGCAATAATCATCGTCATTCCCTCTTTTGCGAGTGTCTTCATGACGTTAAGTACTTCACCCGTCATCTCAGGATCAAGGGCACTCGTTGGTTCATCAAAAAGCATGATTCTCGGCTTCATACACAAGGCTCTCGCAATCGCCACTCGTTGTTTTTGACCGCCGGAAAGGGTAGCGACACTCCGATTGGCAAATTCAAGGAGACCAACTTTATTAAGATTATAAAGCGCAAGCTCTTTGGCTTCCGCTTTACTCATTTTAAGTAACTCGGTCGGTCCAAGCACACAGTTTCCCAGAACATCTTTATTGTTAAACAAATTAAAGTTTTGAAAGACCATGCCGATATCAAGACGTAAGGCATCGAGGTTTGTCTTCTTATCAGTTAGGTCACTTCCGTTAAAAATAACATGGCCACTCGTTGGTTCAGTTAAAAGATTTAAGCACCGAAGAAAGGTTGTTTTTCCTGAACCTGACGCACCGATTAAGGAAATGACTTCCCCTTCTTCAACCGATAAGGAAACATCTTTTAATACCACTTTATCGCTAAATTCTTTCGCGATGTTTAAGGCTTCGAGGATAAGAGACATCTCGTTTGTCCTCCTTTTGTTTATGTTCAAGTTTATGGACGAGAAGGGACGTGATTCCCGTCAAGAATAAATACAAAATCGCCGTAATAAGAAACGGAATCACGACTTCATAAGTAGCGCCGACCACTTGTTTGGTGGCGTTAAATAGATCAAGCACACCGATAACACTTAAGACCGCACTATCTTTGAGGTTGACGATAAATTCATTCCCGATGGCGGGTAAGGCATTGCGAATCGCTTGGGGATACACAATTAAACGCATCGTTTTCGTACGGGAAAAACCGAGGGCTCTTGCGGCTTCCATTTGCCCCTTATCAATCGCGTTAACACTCCCGCGTATGATTTCGGCAATATATGCCGTCGTATTCAAAGTTACAATGACTAACCCTGCACTTAACGGGTTCCACCAGTCACTTACCACAATCATCTTAATGCCGTAATAGAAAATCATCGCTTGGACAATCATCGGTGTACCGCGGAAGAGGGTGATATAAATATTTGCCCCCCAGTTACCCGTTTGTTTCATTATTTTAGAAAAGAGCGAATCACGGCGTTGATCAATTTTGTTCGTCCGTGCACTTACCAGTCCTAACGATAATATAAAACCGCCGAAGGTTCCTACAATTGCCAAAAGAAGGGTAATCCCAATCCCCTTTAAAAAGAGGGGATAATACTGGTTAATAATCGTTCCCATTAGGCAGCGGCACTACGGGCTAAGGCATCATCCATTAATTGTTCCCGTGTTTGTTCATCAATTTCTGCTAATGCACGATTGAGTTCGCTTAATAAAGCGGTATCAATTTTCCGTACTCCAATCGCAACCGTAATATCTTCTTCAAGCGTATCAAAACCACCTTCAGTGAGTCGCACCATCATTAAACTTGGGTTCGCTGCGACAATACTCTTAGCGACCGGAAGTTCAGCCACAAAGGCATCCGCACTGCCACTCACAACCGCTAAGGTGAGGGCTGCGTAATCATCTAACGGATTTAAGTGATTCACTTGCGGGATTTGATCAATGACCCGGTCATAAACTGTTTCTAGTTGGGCAACAACTTTTGCCCCCGTAAAATCATCAATTGAATTCGCATCCGCAAAATCGCCATCGGCTTTCACAATTAAAACGATTTCTGAACGATAATATTCGTCACTAAAGGCAATTTGTTTTTTCCGAACATCCGTTGGTGACATCCCAGCAATGATGATATTAATATCACGACTTCCTAAAGCCGGAATTAAACCAAGCCAATCGACCGCTTTAATGACGATTTCTTTGTTTAAAGTTTCACCAATCATACGGGCAATCGCGACGTCATACCCATCCACATAAGATCCGGGTTGATTGGCAATTGGTAACGTAAAATCACTCGCCGTCACCGCCGTCCAGTTAAAAGGGGCGTAAGCCGCCTCAAGGCCAACAATAACCTTGGTTTCCGTCTCCATGTTATACGCTACGTTTGCCTGGCAACCAACTAATAGGGCACTAACGAGGCCCAAACTCGTGAAAAGCATCTTCTTTCTCATATTTCCTCCTCTTTTCAACCTTTTTAACAAAAAAAGCATCCGGAGGACGCTAGTGATAAACATAAATGAGTATCTTTTTAGCGCCTCTACTTTCGTAGGAGTGATACTGGTGTTCCCGAGTATCCCCATAAGACTAATTGTCATTAATCTTATTCGGCGATGGTTACCTTTCACGCTCTTCTTTGCCTACCGGCTCGAAGCGTTACTCATTTGCATCGCTACCTCTAAATGTGACATTTTCTTGTCAACTACATCTTACCCCAACAAGATTATATTGCAATATGTTTACTAAATATTTTTTTATTTTTTTACTAATGAAAATGGCAAGGCTTGGCCTTAAGAAAATATGAAGTTTGATATACTTATGAAGTAATGAAAGAAATCCCAATAAAATGAATCACAAAATCGTATTAATATTAGGAACCCGCAATGATCAACACGAATAATCAGCGCATCATTGTGCTTCTTAATCTCCTTAAAGGAGGTGACCTTGATGCCTTTGATGAGTTTTATACCCTCACCAAATATCAAGTGTATTACTCGCTCCTCGCCATTCTAAAAAAAGAAGAAATAGCCGAAGAAATCCTTGCTGAAACCTACTTAAAATTTTTGGAAAATCTAAAAAAGGTTAAAGCTGGCAAAAACCCCCTTGGCTATCTCCTTATCACGGGACGAAATCTTGCTCTCGATTACTTCAAAAAAGAAAACCGCATCACCTACCTTGAAGATTATGCAAACGAAAATGACATTGGTGCCTCAACAAGTGAGACCTACGATCAAAGTGATGCGCTCCTCTCCCGAATGGCAACGCTTCTCACCCCCACTGAATATGAAGTTGTTGTCCTCTACATCCTCAGCGAACTCACCCATAAGGAAATCGCTGCCCAACTCAAAAAACCATTAGGAACCATTACGTGGACGTACCGAAACGCCATCAAAAAACTACAGAAAGGACTTAGTGATTATGACCCACATCGATGATGAAAACATTAAGAAAATCATAAAAGAAAATGTTTCTAAGCCCGAACTAAAACTAAGTGCGGGACAAATCATGGCTCGTTTTCATGAACGCAACCAAGTCCCAGTTTCTAAACGGCGCATGCTTTCATTTCCCCAAGTTAAAATTGGCCTCGGTTTTTTAAGTGCGGCATTAGTCATTGGATCCGTCTTATATTTTAATCGCGAAATGCCTTTACCACCGATTACCTCCTCATCCGAAACCTCGATTTCAGTGCCGACGAGTGAAACCCGGCACGGGAACAAAGTCGCCGGAGGAAAAGAAGGCGAGTTTATCTTTATGTCGACCTCTTCACTTCTTTATGCACCAAACGCTAATATGAGTCCTGACTTAAAAATCAATGCAAAACATGATTCAGCTGTTGTCATTCCTGATCAAATTCTTTTAGAAGAAACCTTAGACCAAACGCTACCGCTAGTTGATGATTTTTATATGGCTGGTAATGGCTACCAATATCAAAAACACCAAGGCGGTGCATATCACGGACAATATGGGACGTATACGAGCGAATATATTATCAGTGACACGATTCGTTTAATCGCCAATATTGAACTCGAAGATGATGACGATGAAACTGAATCAGAAATCACTGGCGAACTCATTCATGGCGATATTAGTTACCGCATTGAAGGTGAAAAAGAAGTTGATCACCAAAAGGGAGAAACCGATCTTTCACTTAAAATTGAATATAGTGACGACTCTTATCTTGAAATCTCTAGTGAAAATGAACACGATGAACAAACCTTTACTTATGATCTCGTGCTTGACGGTGAAGTAATCCTTTCTGTTGAAATTGAAGGTTACACCTATAGTCATAAAACTGAACGTTTCGTATCAGTAGATGTTTTCCATGTCGGAAGAGAATACCACTTTGAAATTGAACGTCGAAAGATGAAATATTTTATTGAATACGAATCCGTTCTCATCACTGCATTTAAAAATGAAGAGAATCAATACATTTATTCATACAAAAATCGTTAATTGCCAATAAAAGAGCATGCTTGATCGTATTTATCATGTAAGGAAAATAAAAGGAGAAACATTTATGAAAAAGAACTTAGGACTTGCACTTCTTGTCAGTGCTGGCGTGGCGTTATCAGGCTGTGAATTACCGGCCACCAGTAACCTCGCAAACATTGGCATTGTCAAAAAAGACACCATCGCTTTACAAGCGACCACAGCCTTAACATTAGCGGATAGTTTTACACATTCCGCGACAATGCAAAAGATTCAAAAACAATTATTAGATGAGGGGACCCCGGTCGTGGACATTCCCATTGCGACCCTTGATATTTTGTTTAATAACGGTTCCTCATTTAACATTGAAAAGACAACGAGTGACCGCGAAGGATACGCCTATTTAGATATCATTTCCTTTAATATCGGGGCCGAAGAAGATATCACTTATTCACTTTATTACAATTTAGAAACATCAGATACTGAAGTTCCCGATGAGGATGAAGAATCAATCCCATCAGAAGATATACCGACCGATGTGACCGATGATACAACCGGCAGTGAAATTGGTCAAACGACCGAAGGGCAAACAACCACTTCTCAAGAAATTGCCCTCCGTCATGGGGAAGGCCATGGCCACGGCGGCAATCATGACGATGATAAAGGTGGCGACCGCGACCGCGATCGTGGTGATGAAGATGAGATCGATGATGACGCGGATGATACCGAAGATGAAGATAAAGGCCATCACGGTGGACACGGAAATGGTAATGGCGGACGTGGCGAAGGACGCGGCAATCATTATCGCTTAACTGGTCTAGCGGTTGTTGGCGACGAAGAATATCGCTTTATGTCCAAGACCGAAACGGAAACTGATGATGATGAAATCGAAACGGAACTAAAGTTTATGCTCTTTAAATCCGAAGGTAACTTCATCATGATTAAACAAGAAATCGAAATCGAAGGCGTCGTTGGTGAAGTCGGTTATGAATACGAAGAAGAATTCCGCTACCTTGTCGTTGAAAATGACGAAGTCGTCAAGCAATTCAAACTTGAACTTGAAAATGAAGACGATCAACTAGCGCTTGAAGTAAAAATCGATGGCGTCAAATACGAAGTTGAATATGTGACCGTAGAAGACAAATTATTCATCCATGTCACAGTCGCCGGTGATCAAACCTACATTTACGAAAAAGTCATTACCACCAACAGTGAAACAGGGGTAACGACAGTTGACTACATTCTCCAATAACTAATGCTTTTCTTAAAAGACCCAAGCGGATGGCTTGGGTCTTTTTTATGGGTCCTAACGTTTCCGGTAATCTTGGTTTCCACGGACAATTTTAATGAGTCTTTTTTTAATTAGTTCTTCTTTCGAAAGGGTTGGTAACTTATAGTTAATGGTCGCTACATTTCCTTGAACAACACCTTTCTTCCTAAAATAAAGGTCAATGAGCTCAAGGGCATATTTAAGTTGGCGGGGACCGCGCACTTTAAATGCCACCGGCGTGGCCTGATGCATCTTTGCCCCGCGTTTATCACTGACATGGTAGTGATCCGTGTCAATGTCATCGAGTGATAGGTTATAAAAGATATTCAAGGTTCGGCCTTGAATCGTTAACTTAACGGCCGTTTCTCCGCCGTGGCTAAAGCGCTCAAACTTCCATGAGTATGCAACCTTTACGCCAGGGTAAGCAAGAAGATGATTTTTTATTTGATTAAAGTAGTGAATCCCTACCTCATCGGCAAGATGGAGATAAGCTTTCATACTATAATTAAGTTTTTCCATGAATGAACCTCATTATGTTTTTTTTAAAAGCTTGCGCTTTATTTTAATTATTGCATCTACACTCCTTTCCCTAAATCGATATGCATTTTAAAAAAGATACATAAAGGGGATTAAGCACAATTATCAAACCATTAATGAACAATGAGTGGCTCTTTAGTTTATTGATGACGAAAGCCAATAATCTAAATAACGGCTGACAAATGATATTAAAGGACCAATTGCAGTAACGAAAGAGAAACAACCATCGTCAAAATCCCAACTAAAAAGATATGTTTTATATAGGAAAAGAAGTTTAATTCGACATGACTGTTTTTTAAGATGTTCATCCACATAAGACCTGCTAACGCACCAAGTGGGGTAAGTAAGACACCAAGGTTACTGCCAATCACACTGGCATACATCGCGGGCAGACGATCAAGCGCATTCGCACTTAAAAGAATCTCACTAAAAAGCATGCTCATCGGTTGGTTATTCATGAGGTTTGAGGTTAAAAAACTACTTAATCCGTAATTTAATATCACATTCCCGTTCGTTAAGAGCGTCGCGAAATATGTTATCGCCCCATTTTGTTTTAAAGTTTCAACAAGGACAAACATGGAAAGCACTAACGGAATAAAACTCCACGGTGCCTTAAGATAAGCATTCGTTAAAGGCGCAAAGTCCTTCTTCTTCGAAAAAAGATAAATAAACGCTAATACCGTCAGGAAAAGGGCCATCATTAAAACGATCAAATAGAGTTCAATCTTAATGAAGTTTGCGATTGCTAATAAAATAAGCGTACTCACCATCATAAAAAGGGTTAAGAATGTTAACGGTTTATCTTGCATTTTAAACGTTTCTTCGGTGCCCTCAAATTTTAATTTAAGGTCCTGACGAAAGAGTAAGAGTAAGACGAAAAGTCCGCTAAGACCTGCTCCAATCGCTGGTAAATACAGGACCTTAAAGTATTCAAAAAATGATACACCCGCATTAAGCGCTAAATACATATTCGTTGGATTGCCAACAATGAGCATGATACTCCACGTATTGGCTGCCGTTAGAATGGCAAATAAATAGGGGAGAGGCTTAATCTTTGCTTCACGGGCAAAATAGATGACAAGCGGTGTAAAAGTGAGGATGATCACATCATTACTCGTCACTATCGTTAAAAGGGCCACTAAGAAATAAAGGCTAATGAATAAAGTCATTTGACTATTTTTGATCTTCTTAAGAAGTAAGAAGGCGGCCCATTTGAAGAATCCTAATTCATCGAGTAACAGGCTAAAGAAAGTCATCATAATAAATAAAATAACAAGCTTAACGGGATTCATCGCATTATTATTGATAAGCCCCGACCATAAAGATTTTAAATCTAAGGTAAAGGTTAATATGATGAACGTAGCCCCTAACAAAACGATAATCCAATAAGCATCAAAGACTTTTTTTCCAAGTTTAATTTTAGGGAAAAAGAGCAGACTACAAATCATGATAACAAGGGTCAATAAGACAATCATATTTCCAAGCATAGCGGTTACCTTCGCTACCTATTATACGCTAAAAAAAGTTGCGCAAAGTTGGAAAAAAGAGAAATATCTTAAAGTATTCATCAGCGCCCTTGAAGACGATTGATTTCCTAAAATCCTTAGCTACTCATTGCATAGTAAAAGCATAACAAAGAGGAACCACAATACTTTTTTTACCAGCTATATTACTTAATTAAGAGGGGTTAATTAATATTGGTTCTTCTTTTTTAGAGTAAAGTAGGCAAGCGTTGTAATCAAACCAGTCAATAATATGAAAGTTAATGTCATGATGGTTTGATTGTTTGGCAAATTACGAGGTTGAGACAAACCTTGATTCACGGCAATGCGTTGGAACATTTCGCCACTTAATGTCAACACTTGACCTTCATGCCGCGCCCACGCTTCTAAACGTTCTCTTGCCGTAGCAATGACGTAATCTTCAGATGTTAAAAAGATATTCTTTTCTGCCATTGATATTGTATTCAATTTTGAAACTGCGATATCTAATTTTGTCAAACATTGATTGTTACTATCTTCATACATGATGTAATTCGAAACATTAAGCGCATTATCTTGCCCTGAAAGAGTATAACTAATGGATTGGATATTACTATAACCAGCTGCCCCACTTGTAGAACTCGTTGTCAGATACGCATATTTGAAATATCGATAACCACCTTTAGCTATTTCATTTAGAGAATACGTCACCCATGTACTCGCATCTTTACTTATCGTAAGCACACCATCTTGTCGGGCACCAATTGCCTGTGTCACTGAAATAGAGGCAAGATCATCACTCAACATATTCGTATTTTGAATAGATCCCGCATTTTTACCAAAAGAAAGATGGTAGACACTACTTATAGCATAAACATAAGCATTAGTCGTTACTGTAAAATTAACACCACCGATAGTAACCGCTGAATTACTCGGTGTTCCACTGTTTTTCGGTAAATTAGAGGCATTAAATTGACTTGAAGCAAGGGTTGTTGTAGGTCCACCTGGAACCGTATACGCCGTGCGATTCACATTAACTATGAAAGGATAAGATTCTCCGCTATAGGAAATCGAAAATGATTTAGCTTTAGAAGTGCCACCACTATTAGTGTCTTCATATGTAAACCGATAACCATCACTTGGAAAAGAAAAATCAGTTGTACGTGTCGATGTCCCATCTGAGTAGTTTAAAACGACCCCAATATCACTTTTTACAATCGTTTCACCTGGACGATATGTCTTGTTATTATTGACATTGACGCTAGTTAATGTGGGTGGCGTTGATGGTCCCCCGCCACCAGTATATGTATACGAAATCGAATAGGCTTTAATTCCTTTAGAAATCGAAGATAAAGTAATCGAAAGTGTGGTACCTGAGGCGGTTGAAGTATTCGCTGTTGTCGTATCGGTTGTCTGAACCGATCCAGTTCCAATCGTGGTGCTGCCAACTTTTATGGTAACTACTGCACTTGTGCCACTAAAGCCACCAAAAGACGCACTGACACTTGTAAAATTAGCTGAGTTAGAGAGTGTCATCGTAAATTGAATCGTTGATGCGGGGTTATTACTAGATCCAATTTGCGAATAATCTGCCGCTGCGCCAAAGTATGGGGAGGACCCAGTTGTCGTGACCGTCCAGGGATTCGACAAATTATCTGTTCCCGAAACATTAGTGGAACTAACATTAATTTTTCCTGACGTATTTCCAAAACTAACTGACCCTGAGTGCGATATGGCATTTATTACTTCAATGTTTAGGGTAGCAACCCCATCGCCATAAACGGAAATGGCATTAATCGTCGTTGAACCAACACCAACTGCGGTAATAAGTCCAGTGTCTTCATTGATGGTAACAATACTTTCATCACTACTTTCAAAAAGAAAAATACGTGATGCGTCACTAGGCGTAACGACTAATGTCTCTTCTGCATCATATGTATCGCCTACGTTTAATGTGATGGAATTAGGTGTAAAGGACATAGAGGTCGTTGCAATAACACCTGTAACAGAAACGGAAATTGTTGTAGATGCCGTCTTTCCGTTTTTACTTGCGGTAACCGTAATATTGGCATTACCTGCACCTATGCCTTCAACTTGGCCAGTACTCGTGACTGTAGCTATACTAGTATTCGTGGAAGTATACGATATCGTTCCATTATAACTTCCTAATGTGATTTGACGCTTTTCTCCAACTGAAATATTGATGTTCGACTGAACTGTCGTAACATAGGGATTGTTTATATCTAAAAGATTGGCAACATTGACACGACCGTTAGTGATATTAGATGGTCCGACATCACTTCGATTTGGATCCCAGCCACTTACTGGAATCATTTTGTCTGAATAATAACCGATTCCATCTGCACTTGTTTGAAGTTGCGTTAAAAAGTCACTTGGTGTACCGTTGGGATACTTTTCTTTCCATAATGCCGCTGCTCCAGCAATGATTGGACTTGAAAAGGATGTACCTTGAGTATCGCTATAAGTATGTGTCGGATTACTTTCGGTTCCTGCTTGATGCGCTGTATAAACATATCCCATTGCCAAAATATCAACGTTTTTTTCTCCGGTTTGGCTGGTACTTACATAGTTTGTAAATTCCGCTAATGCTGACACATTGCCTTTAGTATCATAATCTCCTATCGCACCAACCCCGATTACTTTATAATTACTTGCTGGATAGGACTTTCGATATGTCGCTTCATTTCCAGCTGCGGCAACTACAATAATACCTGCATTATATGCCTGTTGACATACAGATTCTAAATAGGTAGCAACGGATGAGGAACCGGTCTGACTATCTCCGAACCCGTCCACAAAATTTTCACCATATGCTCCTAGCGACATATTTATTACATCAACTTGTTGATTAATCGCATATTCAATAGCGGCTTTAATCGAAACAAATGTAAAATCGATTTTTAACGCTAGAATGTCCGCCTCGGGGGCCACCCCAACGCCTCCACCATTATTCATTGGTGCCGCCGCGGTAGTAGAGGTCGCCGTACCATGGGTTGACCACTCGTAGCCGGATCCGGTATATTCCCAATCCTGGCCAATCGATGTGGGTTCAGATGAATATTCTTTATATAACGCAAGATTTCCACTCGCGTAATAATACCGACTTGTCGATAGGATCGCACTTGTTCCATCACTTCTTAAGTATTCAGGATGATTATAATCAAACCCATCATCGATAATGGCAATGGTGGTACCTTCCCCCGTATATGAATCCCAAACTGTCTCGATATTACCTATTAAGGAGGTGCCTAAAGACCTTGTTTTTTGGGTATTGTATTTATTGTCAGTAGGAACTACAAACTTTTGTGCTTTGATTAAACCTATTTGATCTTCTATTTTTTCAACAAAATATGCGTCTTCCGACTTAACATATTGATCAACTTTATAATTTTTTTCTAAATTAAAATTAGTTAACAATCCATATGAAAAAACCATTAAAAGAGCGCTATTACTAAATATTCTTGAAAATTTATTCTTTGCCAAAATATACCTCGTTAATAAGTATTCTAATATAAGTAGAATTAAAAGACCAAGTACTTTTTTGATTTTCATATAAATTAAAACTCACTAAATCATTAAAATAAGGTTTACTATATATTTTTGCGACATTCCTGCAAACGCTAATCTAAAAGTAGGCCACTTTTCAATTAACGCCAATTGAAAACTAGGCCACTAAATTGATACTCTCTATAGGGAGGTATCGGAAGGATGGTTAGTGGAATGGATAAAGCAACAATAATACGGTTGCATGAAGCGGGTTTTTCAAATCGAAGTATTGCCCGAGAACTTTCTTTAGCGCGACAAACGGTTGATAACTATGTAAAGCAATACAAGAAAGAAAAAATAGAATTAGCGGATACCGAGGATCTGGTTGCGGTTGCACAGTTGCAACAAAGTATGTTAACGCGAAATAAGATGGATGTTTCGCGTCGTAAATCCTTAAAATTTACTGGTGCGATTGAAGAGCGGTTTTATGAAATCATTGCGCTTAATGAAGAACGAAACAAAGTATTGGGACCAAATAAACAGGAAATAAACGGTGCGATAATTCATCGGCAACTGCGGCGCGAAGGTTTTCTTATTGGCGAATCAACTGTTCGTGCAAAATGGAGTGAATACCGGCATAGTCAACAGGAAGTTTTTATTAAACAAACTTATGAATATGGCGAGCGTGCGGACTTTGATTTTCACCAAATAAAGGTCGTGATAAATGGTCAGGTGCGTGTGTATCATCAGGCAACAATTTCATGTCCAAAATCAAACTTTGTTTTTATTAAACTCAACCATGATCAAAGTCAAAAATCAGTACTTAATTCACTTGTCTAATTCTTTCGATATTGTGGCGGAGTCTTTGAGGAAATAACTTTTGATAATATGAAACCAGTCGTGGCCACTTACAAGAGTAAAAAGCGTAAAAAGTATACCGAAGAAATCATTAAATTTGCTGCTTATTACGGGTTTAATATTAATACGACAAATGCACGAAAAGGGAACGAAAAAGGGCACGTCGAAAACAGCGGAAAACTAATCCGAAAAGAGCTTTTCTCGTTCAATTATAATTTTGTAAACGAAGCCGAATTATTAGCCTATGTTGATCGGGAAATGGAAGTTGCAATCAAAGCAATGATTGCGGAATTTAATGAGGAAACGAAACATTTAAAACTGTTACCAGTTCATGATTATAATCTAGGTGAATTTGGGATAGGCAAAGCTAATTCATATTGTTTTGTGATGGTTGCAACAAATTATTACTCAATTCCCGAAGAATACGTATTTAAAGAGGTAAGATACTCGATAATTAGCGATTTAATCATGTTTTACCGGGGAAATCACGAAATAGCGCGACATTATCGCCTAAAAGGTAAAGATGGCTACCGGGCGAATATTAAACATTATTAAAGACATTAATGAAAAAGCCGGGTGCGGTTAGTCGATCCCTTGCACTTCGGAGTGCCGAGGCAGAAATCATTGATTTATATGAAGAAAAATATCAGGATAATCCACGCGGTTTTATCGACTATCTTTATCGTGAAAGCGATAGTGAAAAAGAGCGGGAAATAACGATTAAAAATGTTGCAAATCATCAACTAGGAAATATTAATAAAGCATTTAATTTAATAGGAGCAAATTCATGAAAACAAGCATCGAAAAAATGGCATATAGATATTACGTTTACCAAATATTAGAATTAACCATCAAGAACTTATTGAAGAAGCATTAAGTAGACAGCTAAGTTACGAAGCATTTATTGAACTTTTACTGACACGTGAAGTAGCGAAACGTGGAGAAAATAGTGTGAACAAAAAAGTCAAAGAAGCAAAGTTTCCCTATATTCGAACGTTTGCCGAAATGGACTATATTGCGTTTAGCTTACCGGTAGCAAATAGCATCCGTGAACTCCAATCATTAGCGTTCATCCGGGAAGGAAGTAACCTTATTCTTATTGGTAATCCGGCCTCGGTAAAACGCATACCGCCTTGGCGCTTGGCCACCTCGCTTGTATCGCGAATATGAAGGTATTATTTATCACTGTTCCAAACCTTATTCTTGAACTAAAGGAAGCTCTCAAAGAAAGAGAGGTTATTGCTTATAAGAAAAAATTTATGAGTTATGATCTTGTTATCTTAGATGAACTTGGTTATGTCTCTTTTGACCGGGACGGCAGTGAACTACTTTTCAACCTTCTCTCCAATCGAGCTGAAAGAAAATCTATTATCATGACAACAAACATAACATTTGATAAATGGCCGGAATTATTTGGTGACACAATCCTCACTGCAGCGATGGTCGACCGTCTTACCAACAAAGCGAGCGTCAACCAAATAATTGGCGATTCATATCTGATGAAACAAACTCAAGCCTGGTTGAGCTCGAAATATAAAAAATCGACCCCTAGGGGTCTAAGGCAGTGGCCTAGTTCTCAATTGGCGGGGTGGCCTACATTTCGATTGACATTAGCATAAAGGTTCTTATTTGGGTTCAAAAAATGGTCTCAATATACTTTCCCACATAAATACAGGAGATTCTTTATTTAATCTCTCCATTATCTTAAGTTCGTTTCTCTTTAAAATTATTAACTTCTCTTCTGTTTTCATGTTCTTTACAATTCCTTCGTTTAACATAGAATCAAGGTCTTGCTTATTAATTCCATATTGTTTTGCCAAATCGGTAATACAATATTCTCCGATTGAAAAAGAAACAGTATCTTCGATTTTATTGCTAATCAAACCAATTAAAGGAAGTAATAATTTAAAGATTATATGTCGATAATTGCTCTCTTCATCTAACGGGAATTCCGTACTATAACCGTCAAAAACAAGATAATATTTAAACAAAAATTTATGTGCCATGACATTGCGTAGTTGTCTAAACAAATGAGCCATTGTGTTTTTTTCACCTTTATAAGAAATATTTATTAACTTTTCAAATTTATAATTAACCATACTTGTTTTAGTTGCAACAATTTGTTCCCATAAAATCATCATATTTAATAGATCTTCATAATAGAACTCTTTCTCTATCATAAAAATAATATTAGAAAACCTATGTGTGTAAAATCTTGAATGTTTTTCCATTATTTCGCTTGCTATTTCGTTCAAATTACAATGTGTGTGAAAATAATCCCAATCAAAATTACCCATGTTATTCCCCTTACTGTAAATTTTTACAATTGATGTGTTTCACTGGCTGCAGCAATAAGTTTTGCTAACCATTTTTTATAATAATGTACCTAGTCCTAAAAATATTTAATACAACACAAAAAACCAACACTATTTAGATTCGAACTTCATTTTATGTAATCTAAGATATTCTTTTCTTTCATTAGTTAAGTATTGAACATTAAGTTTATCTTTATAGATAATATTCCCAATTCTACTAATACTGCCAACCACCGGCTTTTTTAGTATCTCTCCGTCTTTATCAACATCTATAGTTATTAAATGTTGGTCGAACAGTGCGTCAACATTTGCTGAAAGAATTAACCCATTATGCGGATCAAATGCCGCGTGGTAATCGGAGTCAGCAATACAATCACTATATGGTTTTATATGTGAAGCAATAAAGAATCTGCCAAGTTTTTCATACTTTCCTTTGAGACCCGAAATTGCGCAAAAGGCATATCCCTTTGAATGAAAAGCAACTTCATCTAGTTTAATTAAAACTTCTCTCCACTTCCTCTGATACCAGCGATATTTCGGCTTTTCTCCAGATGATAATATTTTATCAATTGTCTTGTTGTACTCGGAAAAATAATTTACCAAAATCGTATTTATTTCCGCGTCATCAGTGTGAGATTCATCGATAACATTTATAATTTCGCTATTAACCTCTCCTTCTGTTTTATCTAAAGAAAATAGTAATAAAGTAATAGCCTTTTTATCTTCTTCCGTGTACTCTTTCCAAATTGGAGGAGATATATCGAGTTTTTCAATTTTTGATTTTAGTTCAAAATATTTCTCGTTTCTTTCAAAGAATATATATAAATTATTTTTATTTTTATCTAATAAAATGTTTATAACATCACCCTTAAACGCGAGTGAACGAAAATACTTTAACAATTTATCGTCGTCTGTACCTAACCCATGGGCTGCTATAGTCAATTGATCTATTTTATAAAAATTCGGTAATTTTTCTTCCTCAAAGTGCTCAAATGGGAAATTACTCAAAATATCAATAGTGCGATTAGTAAAACTATTTTTCTCGTTGAAAACTTGTATTTTTGCAAAGTCCGAATAATTGAAATCAACAAGGGCGTCCTTAGGGATATATTTACCCCATTTATTATTGATAACGTATTGTCGTCTATTATTTTGTTGGTAGGTTCTAATACCTAAAAGTTCATAAAATATTTCTGGCATTCCAATATTTGATTGCGCGGCAGTAGGTAATTTCTCGAGTTGTAATAACTCTGCAAGAGAATCGTAATATAAAATAAAATTCTTTCTATACTCCACTTCACTTAATGCGGCTTTTTGTGTCTTTGTGGGTTTCCCTTTATTAGCGATATCAGAATGTGTTAAATACTTTCTTAACAAGTGAAATCTGTTTTCTGATTTGTTTTCTCTAACTAGATTAAATAGTGTCTGTGAATTGTAATCTAAGTACATTAAAATATCAGTATACTTGTCAATAACTACATAATTACTTTTGGCATTCATATATGTTTGCTAATTCCGTTTACGTTCTTGCTCTTTACGCAGAAAGATAGCTCTATGAATAGCCAAATAGCGCATTCTTTCTTCATTTAACACATCCTTGAATATTTCTTGGTTCAACAATAATTTTTGTTTTAAAAGGGCGTCACCCATAATCAAAAATGAAAACATGAGACTCTTATTTTCATCAACACTTATTAAATGTTTATCAAATAAAGCATCGGCATTGGCGACAAGTAGTAAACCATTATTTAAGTCATATTTTTCAGATTCTTGGCAGTCGGAATAACCTTTAATATGCGATGCCCTATATAGTGTGCCAATATTATCAAAGTTCGATGAAATATAAGTGAATGGACAGAATACTTCTCTGTCCTTGGTTGTAAAGTTCATCATTTCTTCAGCAAGTAGATTACGCCATTTATCTTGATATTGCCTAGAAGCAATTTCTTGTTGAACATCAATAACTTGGGTGGCCATTCTATCTATAATTTGATTTTGCTTAATTTGATATTGTTCCCACGCCTCATTAGTTTCACCAATAATTGTGAAAAATCTTGGATTCTTAACTGGCATAATAAATAAAGTTTTTTGTAGTTTTTGTTGTTCAATTAATAAGAACAGTTGATCGTTTTTAAACATATTTTTCCGTAATTTTGCGAATTCAATGTCTGTTGCAACACCAAGCCCATGAACTGCTTGTGTTAATTCGATTGGAGTAAAATCGCCGTCTTTCAGTATCATATTTAATTTTTCTTCGGTCCATTCAATACGGGATCTTGATTTGATTGATTTTCCAAGTTTAGAAAAGACTTTTTTTGTATAGTTATTTTTAAAGTACTTTAAAGAATCGTTTACAAGTAAAACTTTCGCATAGTTATTAACAATTTTTTCTGAAATGTCTCCTCCAACAGTCTCTCTTGGATTTTTCATTCCTAAATCATCCCAAAAATCCTTTTGCATTCCAATATTTGATTGGTGTGCGGTTTCAAAAGGCCGAGATTCTCGGGTTTCAACATCTCTCATTTCTTGAATGTTCAAATAATATAATAAATTATCTTCTAAACTGTTAACTTTTGTGGCTTTTCCTAATGTTGGCAAATCAGAGTGTGTTAGATATTTATAATAAAGAACAAATTTTGAATTTGGTGATTCCTTAATATAGTTGGTTAAAGAGTCAGATTTATCCTCGATAATTTTTAATATCGTTTCATAGTCCTTAACAACAACAAAATCTTTTGCTTTTGCCATGACGTTTTTCTCCTACCAGTTAAGTTTATACTTTTCTACGTGTTTAAACAATGCCCTAGCGATTTCGTAAGCGACATCAACTGTTACTGCGTTACCAAATTGCTTATATGCTTGTGTGTCAGAAACTACTTGTTTCCAATCACTGGGGAATCCTTGCAACACCCTCGCCTCATTCGGAGTTATTCTTCTAATTTTTGAATAATTGTCATCTTTGTATTTATTCCAATTATATTCATCAGTATGATAATTGTCTTGTGAAGCCCTATGGCACTTATGCATCGTAGCCGTTAGGGTCTTGGCAACCGGAGTATCTATCGTCGGTTTAACGATATAACCTTTTGTTCCTTCACCAAGAATTGTTCCAATCATCTTTTTGCTAATAAAATATTTTAATTCAACATCTTTGTCTAAAAGGTCATTGGCAGTAATTAAACACCCTCTCCCTTTTGGGTATTCAAAATCAAAACTAGTAAAGCTGTCTTTTTTTAGAGCAACAATGTAAATGCGATTCCTTCTTTGCGGTATGCCAAAGTCAAGAGTATTCATAACATCGTGTTTTACTTCATATCCAAGCGAATCTAACTCGTGACAAATTCTTTCAAATGTCTTCCCTTTATCGTGATTTTTTAAATTTTTAACATTTTCAAGAACAACTGCTTTTGGATAGTGGGCTTTAATAATTTCTTTTATAACAAAGAACAATGTTCCCCTTTCGTCATCGAACCCCCTTAATGAACCTAATGTTGAAAATGGTTGACAAGGGAATCCACCCATTAAAATGTCATGTGGAGGGATGTTATCTAATTCATTAACAATATCTCCACATACAATGTTATTGCCAACATTCGCTTTGTATGTTTCAACGGCATATTTATCAAAATCATTTGCCCATACTACGTTGAATCCAGCGTATTCAAAACCTAAGTCAAGGCCGCCAATCCCCGCAAAGAGACTAACAACACGATACTTTTTATTTTTTGGTACTATTCTTTCCATTATGTCCACCCCATTGTTTTATTGATTTCTTTCATTATTGCAATTAGTACATCAACAACTATAGAATTGCCGGCCTGCCTATACGCTTGTGCCTTTGAAACAACAATTTTGTAGTCATCAGGGAATCCCATCAGCCGATGTGCTTCTTCTATGGTCAATGATCTTACTCTGCCGTTTGTTGTAACATAATTGTTTACGCTAGAACGATGGTGATTACCCATGGTGGCTAGTAGCGCCCTTGCAATTGGCAAATCAATTTTTGCATCTGTATGATAAAAGTTTTTTGTGCCGGCAGAAAGGCAATATTTTAAAAGTTTTTCGGATAAGTAATATTTTTCCTCAATACTTTGGCCACCATTTGAAGACAAGTTCAAGACGCCATTTTTGCTTAAAAGTGAGCCATAACTAATGTTGTCTAGTAACATGTCTTGCATCGTACTACGCAATTCTATTTTCGGAGGGAATTGAAACTGATCAGCCTTATCTTTATCCTTAAAACCAACAACAAATATTCTCCTCCGGCCTTGGGGTATACCGTAGTCTCTTGAATCTAAGACTTCAAATTTATAGTGATATCCCAGTGAGTCAAATATTTCTTGAATAATCTTCCATGTTCTCCCTTTATCATGCCTATATAAACCAAACACATTTTCATATATAAAGACTTTTGGTTTTATTTCACTAAGTACTCGAACATAGTCATAAAATAATGTTCCTCGGGCGTCATCTAAGCCCGCCTTGTTTCCTATTGCGGAAAAGGATTGACAAGGACTTCCGCCAACGTATAAATCGATTTTATTCTCAAAGGACTTACCGTCTAATAATTTAATATCATAAAAATAACTATTCTCGTCAATACTATAATTAGCCAAATATGATTTTTCTACAAAGTTATTCTTTCTTGATTTTTCTTTATATAAATTATTAGCGTAATCTCGTTTTTCTTTAGTAGTTGGTAATTGTCTAATTTTATTTAATTCTTCATCGGCGTCAATATCAATTTCGATATTTCCGTTATCACAAGCAAACATAATATCGTGGTCAATTCCCATTCGTTTTAAGGCTTGCTCAATAGCACCAATTCCACTAAATACTGTTCCTACCTTAATTTTCATGAAATCAATACCTTCCCCTGCGTTAAGGACTAATTTGCCCTGCGTCCATAAAGTAGTATACCAGATATATTTAACTAGCGTTAACAAAAAGAATACAAAAGTTTAATTTTTTTTGAACTGATACCATAAAGTTGTACTTTGTAACAATAAAATATATGCAGGAGGTATCGGATGAAAAAGAAGAAAAAGAATACTAGATAATGGAGCGGAGAGTTTAAGCTAAAAGTTGTGTTAGACATTATTGATAATGAACTCTCCTATAGCCAAGCCGCACTTAAGTATAATATGTATTTATCCTCGGGAACTCTAAATGATACATTACCGGCAAGGTGGGTATACCAATATCGCCTTTATGGTAAGGAGCGGTTTTTTCAAACACCGAAAGACTATCGTAAAAATCCTACACGGCAGTTTCATAAGCCCTCAAAAGAGGTTGAAGAAAATCTTGAGTTAAAAGTAAAACATTTAGAAATGGAGTTAGAATACATAAAAAAACTCAACGCCTTAATTCAAAAAGCGGAACAAACAAACAAACAAAAATACCAAGTAGTGAAAGAATTAAGGCAAAAGTATTTATTAAAAGAACCGCTTGTTATATCAGGATTAGCAAAATCAGTGTACTACTATTATGAAAAACGAAAAGAAGCCAGTAAGTATCACGAAGTGAAAGTGATGATTGTTGATATATTTACAGCTAGTAATGGAACTTATGGATATCGCCGTATTAAGTTGATGCTACAAAACTTCTATAATGTAAGAATTTCATATAAGACGACCGTTAAATTGATGAAAGAGTTACATATTGAATGTAAAGTTAGAAAAACGAAGTATCGCTATATTTCACAAATATCAAATAAAATCACACCTAATTTACTCAAAAGAAAATTTAGGCAAGATGAACCTAATAAGGCATGGGCAACTGACGTAACAGAATTTAGATTTAATCGAAAGCGTTTATTTCTTTCAGTGATTCAAGATTTGTATAATGGCGAAGTAAAAGGATATCAGATATCACGGAGTCAGAACCAAGACTTAATAATGAAAACATTGAAGAAATCAATTAACTATAATGAAGACTTATCTAAACTACTAATTCATTCTGATCAAGGAGTGTTATATCAGACTCCAAAATATCGCAATTACTTAAAAAAGTCATCATTTATTCAATCTATGAGTGCAAAAGGAAATGCCTATGACAATGCAGTAGTGGAAAGGTTTTTTGGAATACTTAAGTGTGAAACGATATATTTACAGAAGGTAAAATCACTACAAGACTTGATTAGAACGATTGATGAATATATTTATAGGTACAACAATGAAAGAATAAAGTTGACTTTAGGAGGCTATTCTCTAGTTCAATATAGACTTAGAAACCAACAAAAGGAAAATATATCATGGAACAAAAAGTACAACTTTATGGTATCAGTTCAGTTAATTATAGATAATTGAGTAATATTATGAACCGAGGCAAACAAATGACTAAACTATTTAAGCTTAAGGGATTTCTTACTTATGTTATCACGTCTAATTTGTTTAAACAAATATTGCTTTCAATTTAACCCTTTTTAGGCGAAATTGTAAACTACCCCAAATTACCCCAAAAGGTATAGCAGTTTCCTATGTAGGTATATCATTTACCCAATGAAGACGTCATAAACTCTAATTATTGATGTCATTAAATACTGTCTTTTTTGTTTCTATTAAAGATTGGTTTCCATTTTTCAAAGTGTGGATTTGTATTTGCAATAGTTATTTTACATCTAGGATAATTTGAACATCCCAAAAATTTTCCCCACTTCCCATCACGCCAAACAATAAAATGATTGCAGTTTGGACATCTTCTTGAACTTTCCACTACAGCTTTTTTCTGATTGTATTCGCAATACGGATAATTAGAGCACCCATAAAACTGATTTCCCCATTCACCTCTTAAAACTAATCTCCCTGTTTTACAGTGTGGACAGTTTTCTACGTCCTTATCGTCAATAAGTTCAGGATTTAAGGTATTACAACGAGCTTCAATTTCTTTTATAAAGATTGATGGTTTTTTGGAATCTACTAATAGATAACAGAAAGTTTTTGTTCTTGTCAACGCTACATAAAATAGACGACGTTCTTCCGAATATTGAAATCTACTTTTATCGCTTAGAACGAGCGATAATATTGGGTCGTCTTCAATTTTGTTTGGTAAACCCGTTTTAGAATCCTCATTATTTAGAACAACCACAAACTCTTCTTCTAAGCCTTTTGACTTGTGAATGGTTTTAAACGAAATATCCATTCCTTGAAAATCATGATGAATGATAGTCCCATCTCTTTTTATTTCAATTGTTTTAGATAAAAAATCTTCAATATCGAAATTGTTTCTTCCAAGCAATAAAACCTTTGCAAATGGATTAATTTTTTCAATCTCCTTGAGTGCAGCATTTAAAGCTGAAGCCTTTGTTGATTCATAAAAAATAATATTTACTGGGTTACTAAGTTTGTTACTACATTCGATATCTTTTTTCTTTTGTTCCGGGTTAGCAGTAATAAATGGTTCAACAATAGCATGTAGTTCTTCAGAGTTGCGGAAGTTACTAATAAGATGGCACTCAGTTGACATTTCAAAGTAATTATCAAAGTGAATAAATATACCTAAATCACTACCAGCAAATCTATATATACTTTGCCAGTCATCACCAACAGCAAAGAGCTTCGCATCCCCATGTTTTATTAACGCCCTTATAAATTCCATCCGACTATAAGAAATATCTTGAAATTCATCAACAACAATATATTTATATTTGAATTTATTAGTGTTTGGAATGTGTTCTATCGCTTCTAAAATCATATCATCGAAGTCAATTTTTTCACCCAATTCACACTTGTAAAAATCGAAAATTTCTTTACAAATATCTAAAAATAAAATTGAACGTTGCCGTTCATAAGCATTAGCAAATTTTTCATTCTTCAATTCTTCGAAGTAAGTATTATCAGGATAACGTGATTTATAAAGGTTGATAAAAGATTTTACTAGTTTTATAAAGGATTTAAAGTTACGGTTTTTATAAATAGATCCAAGTGCTTCTCGAACTTCTTCAGAAGAAATTGGTTTTAATTCTACATCATAGATTTTTAGATTTTTTTCAAGATTGTCAAATATTGTTTCTTCTTTAAACTCATAGGAGTAACTCTTAATAAATTTAGTATTCTTCTGTAAGTGCAGTTGTTCTTTCCACTTCATCGATTGAATATATAGAGCAGCTTCGTCTTTTGTATACTGAGAACATTGACCATTTCTATCCACGCCAAAATGCTCATGAAAAATATTATGTTCAATTAGCGTGAAATCTGGGTTATATTGGCGATAGTCGGGATTCGTAGTATCATCAGGGAATGGTTTTTCATAACGATACTTGATTCCATTCAAAAAATAAAAGTTAGCAATAGCCAGTTCTTCAAAACTCTTAACCTTTTCTTTTAATATTGTTTCTCTTTCTTCTTGATTGTTTGAAAGATTAATTAGGATTTGTTTTAGTGTTTGGAAATCTGCTTCTTTTAATTTTTCGAATTGTTCTCCTTTTGTTTCGTACTTTTCTTCATCTAAAGTAAAAGCAAACTTTCCGTAAAATTCTAAAACTTTACGCAAAATATCAATGTTTTGCGACTCCAGCATTTCACTACTAAAAAATCGTTCTATGATTGCATCATAATTTGCTTCTACATTTTGTTTCTTATCATCTTTATTTTCTAAGATACTTAAACCAAGACTATGAAAAGTAGAGACATTAAGATTATCACTTACGCCACTTAATTTTCGTTCCAAATCGTCTGCAGAGGCTTTAGAATATGAAAGAAAAACAATATCTTCTTTACTTATTTTTTTATCTTCTAATAGCCATTTTGCTTTTCCACAAATAGTTAGAGTTTTTCCAGAACCTGCCCCCGCAATAACTAGATTTGAAACTGAGTCTGTTAATATTGCTTTCCGTTGGTCTAATCCTAATGACCAGCCATTAACATTTTCAAACAATTTATCGTTAATATGACGTTCAATATAGTTATTATTGTGAGAAAGTACGTCTCTTTCAAGATTCCTAAATTCTAATATTTCAAAATATTGTTTAGGATATTGTCTAATTTTATTTTGTGCAATTTCAAGTGCGGTTTTTAACTTAATTTTCATTTTTTCATCAATATAGTAATCATAAGTAAAAACATCTTTATAAAATTTTGTACATTCTTTAGCAGTGTTAAATTGTTCCAAGATAATTTGTCTATTATCGTTTAACTCTTTTACTTCATTAACAAAAATTTGGTACTTTTTATCGTATTTTTTAAACCTAAGAATTTCTAGCATCGCCTGTACTAAATTATCAAGTGTTCCGTTATCTAATAAATCTATTTTGGCGACCGTTCTGCCAAAAGAAAAATATGTAACCTCTTTATCGATTTGAGAAATTTTAAAATTATGATCACTTATTCGATTAACTAAATTATCATACCGTATACCGTACTCTGAATACTCTTTATGACCATCTAATCTTTCTCGTATTGATTTAATTTTTTGGTTAGGAAAAGTAATAATCTTTAATTCTAAAAAGGAACCTTGTAGTGTTAACAAAAAATAGTTAAAACTTGCCAATTCGCTTTTCAATTTTACTATATCAATAAAGTCTTTAACAATAGTTATTATTTTCACTTTGATTACCTTTCATATTTTATATGAATTATTGGTATGTTTCAAATCATACTTTAGAGAAGATAACTTAAAAAATTCATTATTAGTTTAGAGGATTTAAGATTGAAATTTTCAATAAATCTATAATTCTAAGTTTTTGTTAATTAATCATCAAAGTCATAAATGTCAATAACACCTATTAACTCTTCAAGACTATATACTTCACGATCATTCTCAAAATCATCCAACAGCCCGTCTTCATCGAAAATTTTATCAACATAATCATCATAATCAAATGTGAGAATATCTCCGTCTTTTTCATAATCGTCCATGTAATACGGATATAAACCAGGCTCTACAAACAATTCAATTTGAGTTCTATTATCTTCTACAATTTCCAACTTTTCCAATGGAACAACTTGTTCTTGGTTTGTAAATTCAACTCCAACTGCTTCATTGTTTTTAGACTCATTTATATTCTCAATATTACTTATTTCTTCAATATTATTAAAAATCATAAATAGAATATTATTAAAATCACCGGAATCAAAATCATGAATTTTACCAATAATAACACTACCATTAATTTTAATTTCTAAATTATCCACTAACTGAATCACGAAACGCCCAGTATCATTATTTTTAATTCCGATAAATTCCGTTTGTTCAATTACTGATACATTAAGATGTTTTTTTAAGTAAATATAAAACGAATAAACGAAAGTAAGGGCAATGTCTCTAAGCCCGGTTTCAAGTAGATTTGTATAATCGTTTAATTTTGAAAAATGAGTTCCAAAATCAAATGTATCTTGCCACATTATTGTAAAACTCCTCTCTAGGAAAAGCCGTTATATTTATTTGTAGTTTACCACATTTGAATTAACAACTTTTAAAAAATCGATAGAAGCACTTAGTTTACATTAAGTACAGGTTTTTGGTATCAGTTCACAATTTCTTCGAATTCTTCTTCAACAATTTGAATAACTTCTTCTGCTGTACAATTTTCAAATTCTGGTAAATTAATTCGTTGAAATGAATAATTTCCTTGCGCATTAACTTTTACTGCATCTTCAGTTTTGAAAGAAAATAATTGCATTAATCCAATTCCAATTAGTGTACCCTTCAGTACTTGAATACATTCATCCCTTTTCGCATAAAAATTCTCCCTTATTTATATTTATCTGCCAACAACATGAACTATAAGAAGTTGGCTATTTTCCATATATATGAAGTAAACTTCCTCCCAAACATGTTTATAATAGAAATAATTGTTGGTCCAGTCAACATGGTACTCTTCGGGTACATCTCTACTTGTATAGTTTGGTTTATAATAAACATTAAACGCATTATTATATTCATCTTCAAAATTTTTGTTGGGACCTTCTTCAAATGGGGGCACACTTAAAAATTCAGAAGGTTTTTCCTCAAAGCTAAATACAGTATATGATGAGATGATGCCATGAATAAAAACGTCTTCTTTTTGATGAAATACCATTTCGCCATTGTCTGGTATTTCAATATTCGTATAATTTTTAATCCGGTTTCGGGCTTCATTTTCTTTAGACGCACACCCTACTAAAAAAGTAGATATCAAGAAAGTCACAAATGTTTTTTTAAATAAATTCCTCATTTACTCTAATTCTCCTTTTTAATTTTTAAATTTTATAGAAACATTAGCAAATCAAGATTTAACTACTGAAGTTTATATTACATTAAAAAATACGATTCATAAATCACCCCTAATCCAAACACTACTGCATATCTTTATTATATACTCAACCAAAATTATTGCATTTTTTTATCAATACCATGTAACTATCTCAGTTAAATAATTACAAATTATTTAACCTTGGCATAAAGACTTCAACTGGTAAAGACCATTGGGCCACAGGAACGATTGAACAAATGTTTAGAAACGAAAAATATACCGGCCATATGTCTTTAGGCAAGTCTCATGAAAGTAATGGTGTCCGTGTCCGTTCTACTCGTTTAGAAAATGACGAATCAATGATAATGAATCATCATGACCCAATTATCTCCCCAACCGTATTTAATAGAGCTATGGCGATTAGAGATGAACGAGCTGGCGAATCTAAACGCATCTATGCTCCTCATCTTGGCCGCACTAGTCCTTTTTATACATTTGTTTATTCTCTCGAGAATAACAAGTTATTAAATTATCGTATTGAACCTCCAAAGAATAAATATGAAATTCCTACTCTCTACTGTTATCATATGCATCGTAAAAATCGTGTTTCAATGTCCGTAGATAATTTATTTTTACTACTAAATAATGCCCTCGGTAACCTTTCTCAACAATCACATACCCTAAATAGTGAGATCAATAATTTATTGAATCAGGCAATTAATCAATTAATTATTGTTGGTAATAATGTCACTGCAGAGAAATTAGAAATTTTAACAAAAAGGGTATCATTAAATAACGCTAAGAATAGAATACTTAGTTTTATTAAACAAATTAGACACTTTTCCAACAGGAATGATATTGATGAATTTAAACGCTTAGTCCGCGTCGTGGAAATGATTGACCGCCAAACTTATAATATTCGTTTAGCGCTTGTTGAAGACAACAGTTTAAACTTTTGTTTATTAAATTCAAAAATAACTTTGAAGGTCGGCGCTAAGAACCGGGATGTATCTTTTTTTTCTTTGAGAGTTCGCCACCTTGTTATGGAATGCGTAGCAAGGAAGTTATTAAAAAGAAAAGGGCCGTTCTTGAGAACAAAATTTTCTCTTGAACGACCCGGTTTTACAAAAAAATCGCCATTTTAGGGCGATTTTATGTGTTTTTCGGCATTTTTTGCTTACCAAATCAAGATTTTTTTGGTGGAGCCGACGAGGATCGAACTCGCTACCTCATCGTTGCGAACGATGCGCTCTCCCAGATGAGCTACGGCCCCAGCACAATAAAGTTTATCAAAATATTGAATAAATGCAAGAAGCAACCACGAATTAATGACTAAATTAACTAATCCTCTGCTGTTTCCTCATTATTCATTTTTATATTGTTAAATCGGGTCACTAATTTGTCAACCGTCGTATCAAGTGGTTCCTTCTTGTTGTTTAATGCCTTAAGTGTATCCATAAAGGATTTATACCGTTCTTCTAGTAGGTGGAAATCCTTAGCTAATGCAAGGAGTAATTTATTTATTTCCTCTAATTTTTGACTTCTACGATATTCAATCATTAAAGCTTTTAGGGTATGAAGGGTGGGTTGTAAAGTGGCCGGCGACACTAGAACAACATTATGTTTGCGGGCATGGGAAATAATGTCCGTAAAGTCTTTGTCGGTGTTAATGAATTGATAGATATCATCACTTGGGAAAAAGCATAAGGCATATTCAATCGTTTGACCTTTAATAATATACTTTGATTTAATCTCGTCAATTTTAGCTTTAACATCATTTTTAAAGGCTTTTTTATAACTTTCAACGACTTGATTGTTTTCATCATAAATGCGGGCGAAATTGTCATAGGCAAACTTCGCATCGATCGCTAATAGGTTTGATTTGTCACGTGGTAAGAAAATCACTGCATCCGGTCTAACACCATTTAATGTATATTGGGTCGAAAACATGCCTGTCGTTCCCGCATAGACTTCATCTAAAATTGATTCGAGTAAAAATTCACCAAACTTACCTTTTCTGGCGCCACCGCCACTAATAACTTCGTTTAATTTTTTTACGTCTTCTCCGAGCGCAACAACTTCTTTATTGGCATCCACTATCTTTTGAATTTGAATACCAAGTTCTTTAAAGGTTTTTTGTCCACTTTCATTATCGGCACGAAGTTTTTCTTCCACGCTCTTATTGAGTTTTGCGAGCTTAGAATCAAATTCCTCGCGCATGGTATTTAAAAACTTTTGATCACTTTCACTTAACTTTTCAGTCTGGGCCAAAAAGCGTTCGTTAAAGGCTTTGTCCATTTCAAGTTTGAGTTGAGAGAGTGAATTTTGAACAAAGTTTAATTGATTAAGCGTTTCCGATTGATCAACTTTAAGTTCAGGCATAACGGGTTCTTTCTTTTTTAAAGTCAATAGTAAAACGACAATTAAAAGTCCTAGTAAAATAGTAACAAGGCCAATTAAGATATAAAGTAAAATTTCCATGAGATCATCCTCCGTAAGTATATTTTACACGAGCGCGATGACAAATACCCGTGTTCGGGAAATTAAGCCGAAATAGGCATTCAAACTTACGCCAATGATCATCCACTATATGTTTTTAAGAACTATCGTACTTTAACAAGTGGCAGCGCAGAAAAATCAGGCACGGCATCTTCTTTTGTCGATACCAACACGTTCGCAAGCGCCTTGATAACCTCATCATAGTCGGAGGTTTTCACATCGGGCATATTTTCTAGCACTAAAACCTTCGCGGTCGGAAATCGTTCTTTTAAGAAAATAGGCACCATGATTTCATAATCACGTACGTGATCATAGATGTAATTGAGGTTACTCGTTTCCATCGTCCGATCGCGGGTTTTGATGCGCCGGATCGTCTCATCTGCGCTTTCTTTTAAATAAATCAAAATATCAAGTTCAAACGGAACAAACATCGCTAAGATACGATCCCGTTCGTCATCACTAATAAGGCCGTTTTTGCAGAATATTCGTGAAAAAATGTCGCCGTTAGAGGGACCATCAAGAATGACAGCACCTTCTTCTCCGCTTTCGACAATCATGTCAATTTCTTGATAATAACGGTTATGAACTTTCGTAATCGCTTCTTCAAGCGCATAGCCCCAGGCTTTCGTATTTGTGTAAAACTTCAACAAAATTTGATGTGTATCAGGATCTTCCATCGCTGGTTCGAGATAGAGATGAGTCTTGACTTTCATCTCATTTAATTTAGAAATGAGAGCTTCAATAAAGGTTGATTTCCCAACCCCAATCGTCCCCATGACGCCTATTTTTACCATCGCTTAATCCCCCTACGCAATCTCTATTATTACACATTAGGGACGGGTTTCAATTGAAAATAGGAAGATTTTTAAGACTTAATACCGCTTTTGATTTGATGACGTTTTCTTTCTCATTACCACCTTTTAAGAGACCTTTTTCTAGTATAATAAGACAAATGGAAAAGATATTCGCTGTCATCGATTTGAAAAGTTTTTATGCCGGGGTTGAGTGTGCTGTTCGAGGCCTCGACCCTTTCACCACACCGCTTGTTGTGTGTGATGAAAGTCGTGGCGATGGCACCATTATTATGGCGGTTACCCCCTACTTAAAAAAACTAGGGCTTAGTAACATCATGCGGAAGTTTGATCTCCCCAGAGGTATCAATTACATCTTTGCGAAACCACGAATGGAACTTTATATTCAAAAATCAACGGAATTTAATGCCTTACTCCTTAATTATTTTGCAAAAGAAGATTGGTATCCTTATTCCATTGACGAAACCTTCATACATCTCACGCCTTATCTTTCACTTTATAAGAAGTCACCCGAAGAAATTATTGAATTCATTATTAAAGAGGTTTATCACCACTTCAAACTCTATGTCACCGTCGGGATTGGTCCTAACATGTTTTTAGCGAAATGTGTGCTCGACCTAGAAGCAAAAAAAGATCCCCGTTTTTATGCCCGTTGGGAGCAAAAAGACATTGAAGAGAAACTTTGGAAAGTGAAACCCTTACGCAAAATATGGGGCATTGGTCCCGGCTATGAACGACGACTCCATAAATTAGGCTTATTTTCAATGGGGGATGTCGCGAAATATCCTCGTCTTAAAATGAAGCAAGAATTTGGCATCATGGGCGAACAACTTTGGGAACACGCCAATGGAATTGACAATACCGACTTAAGTGAAACGTATGTTCCGCTTGATAAGTCACTCACCTCTGGTCAAGTGTTGTTTCGTGATTATACGTTAGACGAAGTACCGGTCTTACTCCGCGAGATGACCGATGAACTTTGTATGCGGATGCGAAAAAATCACCTTAAAGCTAAAAAGGTTGGACTTGGGATTTTAACCGCTAAACCGGAAAGTAAGATGTATAGTAAATCCATGTCTCTTTTATTACCCACTGGCAGTAACACCGAGCTCTATCAAGCCTTCACTGAAGTTTTACACCGTTTTGATCTCAATCAAAGTGTTCGGAGTCTCCATCTTTCGGTCAGCGGTCTCACGAGTGATCCCCATGCCCAAATTAGTCTGATTGAAGATTATGTCGCCCATAACACCAAAGAACAAAAAATGTGGGAAACCATTGATGACCTTCATAAACGCTTTGGAAAAGATAAAATCATGCGTGCCAATGCCCTTACCAAGGCAAGCACCTACTTAAGACGAATCAAGCTAATTGGCGGTCACCAAAAATGAGTCGTGGCATGAAAAAGTTTTTACCGTTCGCGAGCTTAAAAGAACAAGCCATCTTTTTAGCAGCGATGCAAAAAGAAAAGCAAAAAGTCGAAAAACCGCTCATTAGTGAAGATACAAAAGAAGAAATTAACCGTATTTTGTCCGAATATCACGGCGAAACCGTGATGGTTTATTATTATGACCGTGGTTTTATTAAAACCGTAACCGGCACTATAAAAAAGATTGATATCCTAAACCAAACGCTCGTCATTGATGAGACAAAGGTTACCTTTACCAATCTTTTAAATTTAGAAATTGTCGATTAAGAACTTAATTTGAAACTCATCACGACGGGGTTATGATCACTATAGACAAAACCAAGACCATAACGTGGATCAGTTGGTTCAAGATTTTCAGCTTGTCCGCCAACGCCGCTACCAATCGTTTCAACGCTTGTGACGTCAATATTATCACTCACTAAGAAACCATCAATCGTGACCATGGCGTTATCAACAATCCCGTTGTTATTTTTATCAACGAAGGGAATCGAAGCATCGCGACAAGTCCCAATATTCGTCGGGCCAAAAGCCTTAATATCAAGACCTTTAAAGTCATACGTATAAGGTTCACTAATCCCAGTAATACGGTTTGGAACCATGGTCCCGTCAAGCGCTTCATTAAGTCGCAAGTAGTTGTACCAATCTGTTTTTAAGATTGCGGTTTCTTGTTGATCGAAAATAGAGGTTTCATAATGATCATCGGCCTCACTATTATCAATCACAAGGTCATGATTAAAATCACCACCAACGATCACAAAATTATTATGACCGTCCACATCTCGTGCCAGACTAATCGCTTCTTTTAGTTGTTCAAGTTGGACTTTACGAACGACCCCGTTCGCGTCATAAGCCGACATATGGACATTAAAGACATATAGCTTTTGAACGGTATTGGCGATTTCGATTTCACTAATCGTAAAGGCACGATCAAGATCAAAGAACTTACCAAAAAAGCTTTCAGTGATTTTAAACTCTTTCCGTTCTGCTTCATTTACTTTATATTTGGAATAAGTCGTGATGCCTGAGTTTGAGGCCCCGATTGGCTCGTGGAGGGGATAAGCAAGGTAAGAAGAATGGTAATTAACGCCATAGATAGCAGCGTATGCCTCATGGACCTCATTTCCAATTTCTAGTTGATTAACGTTATACGCTCTTGTGGATTTAGTATCGACTTCTTGATAAAGCATGAAGTCAAGATCTCCTAAACTATCAATCGTTTGATAGGCGCCACTTGTATTGTGAAGGACCCGTTCTTTACTCTTACCGCGGGCTCTGGTGCCTGCTGTTTCAGTTTGGTTTTGTGAGGCGATATATTCTTCTTTAAATTCACTCGTGTCCATAAAGAAACTATAATCCCGTTCATAAGCACCAAATCCAATATTATAGGTAGAAATACGAAACTCTTTCGTGTCAAAATCAGCCGTACTGATCGTTTGCGTTTGATTATTAATGACTTCTATTGGTTTATCACCAATCCGATAGTAGCTTAAGGTGACATAACCGACATAACCTAAAAGGAGCAAAACAACCGCTCCAAAGAGTGATCCGAGTGAAACAAGCGAGATAAAAAGCGGTTTATTGCGCTTCTTGGCTTTTTTCATTAGATCGCCCACGTACCGTTATGGAAGATCACGACTTTCTTGCCATCTTTTGTTTCACCAACGATGTGCATATCATCACTACCAATCATGAAGTCAACGTGAATCATGGAACTATTAACGCCCATTTCACGAAGTTCTTCTAAAGTGTAGTTTTCATAATTACGAACGGTGTTGGAATAGCCCATGCCTAAAGCAATATGGCAACTCGCATTTTCATCAAAAAGAGTTGAATAAAAGAGAATACCCATTTGATTAATTGGTGATTCTTTTGGCACGAGGGCAACTTCACCCATAAAGCCGGCATTTTCATCCATCTCTAGCATTTGTTTAAGAAGGGGTTCATTTTGTTTGGCGCCAAATTTAACCACTTTACCATCTTTAAATTCAAACCAGAAGCCATCAATGACTTCTCCTTGGTAGCTTAATGGCATCGTCGCCACGACTTTACCTTCCGCTGCCCCTTTGCGTGGCGTCGTAAAGCATTCTTCAGTTGGCATATTGGGGTTAAAAGGAATACCAGATCCAAGTGCTTTTTCGCCACCTGCTAGGAAACGGGCTTCAGGGATTAAACCAACATGTAAGTCGGTGCCATTTTTACTTGTATAGTGAAGGGAAACAAGACCTAAATTATTAAGTTTTTCAGCTTTGGAATGGAGAACAACGTTATGTTCTTTCCAGTTCGCAATTGGGTCACCATAACCATGAGCGGCTTTAAGAATCGCATCCCATAATTTTTCTTTGGCTTGTTTGGCACTTAATTCTGGGAATAACTTCTTTGCCCATTTCGTACCGGCAGCGCCCGCAATTGTCCATTGATAACGGTTTTCCATTTGGTCCCGGAAAGGTTTGGTAATTTTATATAGAGCTTGACCAGCTTTTGCTTTCTTTTCTTGGTCAATGCCTTTTTCACCATCAGGATCACCCGACTCGATAAAAATCCGAACCGGCAGTTTATCAACATAATATTGGAACTTGCCAATTTCCCACGGTTCCATCGTGGATAAAGATTTGACAGACCGATGTTTGTAATGAAGTTTCGTTAAATCGTCATCTAACCAATCGACCGTGACCCGGTTTGCTTTTGCTTTATAGGCTTCTTCGACAAGCATGAGGACAAAATCCCGTTGCTCAAGTTCGGCCATGATAATGACATCTTGTCCTTTTTGGACATTCGCACCCATCTTAACAATGAGTTTCGCATAGTTTTTTAAAGTTGTTTTTTTCATTTTCCTATTCTCTTTCTTTCATAATGAATTCTTCAAAATGTGGCAAGGTTAAGCACCAATCACAAAAGGTATGCCATTCCTGTAGTTTGTGATGACGACGTTGGAAGAACATCGTTTTGAGTTGTTGATAATTGGTCGTCATCGTGGCGGTTAAACAAAAACCACTTGGTAACGTTGCTACAATTTTACGCCAGGCGGCGACTTTTTCCGTTTTATTTGCATCATCAATCGCGTTATAGTTTGCGACTAATTCTTCTAAAATCGGATAAACGCGTGGGTCGGTATCTGGTACACAACGTTCATCAATCTTAAATTTGAGTAACATGTGCATCGTTGATTGACTGCTAACAAAATCAAACCAATGATACCGTTGCGCTTCTTTCCACCAGAAAAAGGGCGCGGTGACATCAAGATGTACTAAAATACCTTTTAAGTAATTATCATGACCTTCACCATTTTTGGTTGTACCCAGTACTTTTGCCCGTTTTAAATCCTTATCGTGTAAGGGTCCTAGTTCAATTTCGGTGCGCATGGGGTTACCACTTGCTTTGACGGCTCTTTCAAGCCCGTAGACAAAGACATTGTCTATTTTAAATTCCATTTATATATGCCTCCCAGACATTTTCTAATAGGGTTAAGCGGGTGAGTAGACCAACGCCACCTGGAACCGGTGTTTGGAGGTGTACTTTTAAGCCTGGTTTAGCGTCGCCTGTTAATGTACCATCATCATTTTGATTAATCCCAACATCGATTACGACCGCATCTTCTTTTAAGACTTGATCGCTTAAGAAATGACGAATGCCAACCGCGACTACAATAATATCAGCGTGTTTTAAATAAAAAGCCATATCACTAACCGTTGTTTTGGAATGTAATATTGTCACATTCGCATTTTCCGCAAGTAAAAGCATCGCCGCGGGTTTTCCAACAATATTGCTCCGCCCAATGATCACCGCATTTTTACCGCTTAGCGGAATATTTTCCGCTTTAAGGTAATTTACAATCCCAAGCGGGGTACACGCTTTAAAATGTGAAAGCGGATGAAAACCATCAACATCTTTCCTCGGACTAATCGCCGCTTTGACATGATCTTCCCGAATTGTTTTCGGTAATGGTAATTGCACAATAATCCCGTGCACCGTTTCATCGTCATTTAGTTTGGCAATTAACATTAAAAGCGCTTCTTCAGTTGTAGAAACATCGAGCTTAATATGTTCAGCGAGAATCCCTACTTCGGCCGCATCTTTTAGTTTACCGGCAATATAGCGGCCACTCGCAAAATCATCATTGACTTGAATAATGACCAATTTAGGTTGTCCACCATGTGCTAAAATTTGTTGTTTTAACCGTTCTTTCCGTGTTAAAACATAAGTTTTAATATCCATCTTAATCCTCTATGAAATCAATTATATCATGGTGTCATTTGAAAAAACGGCCTGGCAATAAAAAAGATCCCCGCAGGGATCTCATCTTTAATTGAAAGTGTTTTCTTTACGCTAAAGCGTTAACAAGTAGCGCCATTAAGAAGAAAATAATGGCAAGTCCGAAGGTAATATAAGAAATTACTTTTTCACTACCCCGTTCTTTTGTTTTAACAAAAATGTTTAAGCCGCCACCAGTAATTGCACCTGATGCGCCTTCACTTTTACCACCTTGCATTAAGGAAATAATAATTAATAATACTGAGACGACGATGAAGATAATATCTAATGTTCCCATAACTTCCCTCCGATTCTTTTTTAATATACACTATTTTTATTTTTTTTCAAGAAAACAAAGTATGAATTGCTATTAAATCACTACTTTTTGATGTTTCCTTCAAGTTCAAAGAGAATTTCACGATATTCAATTGCTTTTTCGAACTCAAAGGCTTTCGCAGCGGCATTCATCTTCCCGCGAATTTCACGAATATATTTTTGGAGTTGCTTTTGTGTAACAAGTCCCTTATTAATCTTTTCTAAATCTTTTTCCGTGCCAAAGTTATGGAGCGGTTCACCTAGTGGTTTAACAATCGTCACTGGCGTAATATTGTTTTTGGTGTTATGTTCGATTTGGATACTTCGGCGACGATCCGTTTCGGCAATCGCTTTTTGCATTGAGTCCGTCATCTTGCTAGCATACATAATCACTTTCCCGTTTGCGTTTCGACTGGCACGGCCAATAATTTGAATAAGTGACCGCTCACTTCTTAAGAACCCTTCTTTATCGGCATCGATAATTGCCATTAATGAGACTTCCGGAATATCAAGCCCTTCTCTTAAGAGGTTAATCCCAATTAAAACATCATATTTTCCTTGACGTAACTCATAAATAATTTGGCTCCGTTCAAGAGTCTTGGTCTCGCTATGAAGATAGACTACTTTAAAATGCCGCTCTTTTAAGTAACCCGTTAGGTCTTCCGCCATTTTGATGGTTAATGTCACGACCATTGCCCGTTCACCACGACTAATGACCTTTGTTAATTCACTCATTAAATCATCAATTTGACCAATACTCGGTTTAATTTCAACTTGCGGATCAATGAGCCCCGTTGGACGAATGATTTGTTCAACAATCACCCCGCCTGTCTTATCGAGTTCATAATCCCCCGGCGTGGCGCTGGTGTAGATAACCTGATTCATCATGTCTTCAAATTCATTAAATTTAAGGGGCCGGTTATCAAGTGCACTCGGTAGTCTAAATCCGTACTCAACAAGATTCAGCTTCCGACTCCGGTCACCATTATACATTCCCCGAACTTGCGGAAGTGAAACATGACTTTCATCAATCACAAGTAAAAAATCTTTGGGAAAATAGTCAATCAAACAGAATGGTCTTTCCCCTTCTTTGCGGCCATCAAAATAACGTGAATAGTTTTCAATCCCAGGACACATCCCAAATTCTTGAAGCGAATCCATATCTTGTTTGGTTCTAAATTCGAGTCGTTCAGCTTCAAGTAATTTGCCATTATCCGCAAAGAAATTAAGGCGACTTACTAGTTCTTTCAAAATTTCCGGCACTGCTTTTTTTATTCTTTCACGCGTTGATGCGTGTGTGTATGCTGGAAATATAGGATAAGTTTGGAACGTTTTCCGAACCTCGCCAGTTAAGGTATCGAGTTCACGAATCTTTTCAATCACATCATCAAATGTATCAATTTGGATATAATATTCGTCCGTGATTGGCGGCATGATTTCAATGACATCGCCTTTGACGCGGAAGGTGCCAGGCTTAAGTTCATAATCATTGCGGGTATATTGGGCATCGACCAGTTTAATCATAAATTCCTTACGATTAATCCGTTCATGACTCACAATATTAAATGAAAGTTTGCCGTATTCTTCCGGATCACTTAAGCCGTAAATTGAGGCAACACTAGCGACAATAATCGTGTCATTCCGTTCCATTAAACTATTCACAGCCGCGGTTCGTAACATCTCAATTTCGTCATTCATCACCGCTTCTTTTTCAATATACATATCGCGCGAAACAACATAGGCCTCTGGTTGATAAAAATCAAAATTGGACACAAAATACTCCACGCGATTATGTGGAAAAAGAGCTTTAAATTCAGCGTAAAGTTGACCGGCTAAAGTTTTATTATGGACTAAAATAAGGGTCGGTTTTTGCACTTCAGCAATCACATTAGCAATTGTAAAAGTCTTCCCGGTTCCGGTCGCGCCTAAAAGCACTTGGTGTTTATCACCACGCTTAATGCCCCACACTAATTCTTTAATAGCTTGGGGTTGATCGCCTGTGGGAACAAACGATGATTCTAATTCAAAACGGTAATTCTTATTCATCTTTTTTATTACGGTTGACTAACCCTTCCTTTGGGGGAACAAGACTATTAAATCCTTCACCTAAAACCGTTGCTGTTTGTTTAATGGTAACAAAGGCATCTTTATCAATTTTAGCGACCCCATTAATAATCTTTGCGTATTCACTGCGATCAAAGGTCACACTAATCATGGTATACTCATCCCCTTCATACCCACCTTTTACAGGAATAAGGGTTGAACCACGATTGGTCTTGGTTTGGATATATTCATTAATCTCCGCACTCTTTGTAGGACTAATAATTTGTGCGGTTAAAGAGTGCGACTTCCCAGCAAAAACAAACTCCAGGGTCACAGCATAGACAAACGCACTAATAATCCCAATGAGCGACAAGATTACATCTTGCAAAATAAATAAACCTAAAGCAACAATTAATCCGTCGATCACAAAAGCTAAGACGGAATGTGAAATCCGCGTATATTTATTAATAATGACAACGATAATATCAACACCACCCGTTGATCCGCCACCTAAAAATGTTAAGGCCACCCCAACGCCGCAAAATACACCACCGAAGATACCGGCAATAAGTTTTGTCGCGACATCCGTTGTGTCACCAAATAAAATCTTTGTTTGACTGGCAATGGCTGGTAACCGCATCAGCAAAATTAACATTAGCGGATAAACAAGCGAACTCACTAAGGATTTTAACGTAAAACGCCACCCTAAGAATAAAAGACTAATGAGGAAAAATGCCCAGGTTAAGACTAAAACCACAATATCAGCATCAAAGCCGAATAAACGATTAGCGATAATACCTAACCCCATCATGCCCCCAGTATTGAGGACGGCGGGTAATAAGAAGATACCGGTGCCAATTGCGAGAAACATCGAACCAAGGACAATAAAACCGTAATGTTTAAGGATATTTTTCCAATCACTTACAAACACATCTTTAAGCTTTCCCATTTTCTTTCGCCTCCATTTCGAGGTATTTATACATAAACTCATTTAAGTTGCCTTCCATGATTTTGGCCACATCACCAACCGCATAGTCGGTGCGGTGATCCTTAATCATCGTATAGGGCGCAAAGACATATGAACGGATCTGACTACCCCATTCAATATTTTTCTTTTCACCTTCAATGGCACTTACTTTTGCTTTTTGTTTTTCAAGTTCGAGCTGATAGAGTTCACTCTTTAACATTTGCATCGCAATTTCTTTATTGGATAATTGACTCCGTTCAACTTGGCAGGCCACAACAATCCCGGTCGGGATATGCGTAATCCGCACCGCTGTTTCCACCTTATTAACGTTTTGACCACCCGCCCCACCACTGCGGTAGGTATCAATCCGAAGGTCACTATCATTGACGACGATATTACTTGATTCATTAAAGACTGGAATCACATTCACACTCGCAAACGACGTATGTCTTCTTTTATTCGTGTCAAATGGGGAAATACGAACGAGGCGATGGACGCCTTTTTCAGTGCGCATATGACCATAGACATATTTACCTTCAATAATGATGGTGACACTTTTAATGCCGGCTTCATTGCCAGCTTGATAGTCAACAACTTTTACATTAAAGCCATTTAACTCCGCAAAACGGGCATACATGTTATAAAGCATATCTGCCCAGTCATGCGATTCGGTGCCACCCGCGCCAGCGTGAATGGTCACAATCGCATCATTATTATCGTATTCGCCACTAAATAAGAGGAGGTGGACAAGACTTTCGCCCACAGCTTGAGCGTGATCAATTTCTTTATTTAAGGCGGACAAGGAATCTTCATCATTAGCGAAATCATCATCTTTTAAAAGTTCTTGAGACGATTGTAATGTCAAAAAGACCGTCATGTAAATGTCGTATTTTTCTTTCAAAACAGCAAGTTTTTTTAAAACACTTTTCGCGTGATTTTGGTCATTCCAAAAATCCGTACTATCGACTTCTTTATTAAGGGTGTTAATTTGATTTTCTAAAGCGGCAACATCAAAGAGAGTCACTAAGCTTGCCTAGTAAACGTTTGAGTTCATTTACTTTACCGTTGACAACTTTGTACTCCATTCTTATGCTTTGCTTTCTTCGCCTTCTTGCGCAGGTGCTACTGGTTCGGCGTCTTTATTTTCTACAGCAACCGCAGGGGTAGGGATATTGATTTTGGCATTTAAAAGATTTAAAACCGATTCGACAGCAATGATATCCATCGCTTCGCCAAAGAGGGTATAACCTTCATTGACATAATCTTGAAGTGGGTTCGTATTGGCGTAACTACGTAAATGAATCCCTTCACGAAGGTGGGCCATCGTATCAATATGTGTGGTCCAGTTACGGTCAATGGCGCGTAAGGTAATTTCCCGTTCAATGCGATCCGCTAATTCTTCGCCCCATTCTTTACGACGGGCTTGGTAACGGCGATACATTAAAATCATTAGGTCTTCAGCAATTTCTTCAACCGGTGATTCATGATAGGCACTTGGTTTAATCGTTCCTTCAAATAAGTAATTTGGTTCCATTACTTTTTTGAGAAGTTCACCATCAACTAAACGATCTTTACTCGTTTGGGGAATCGCTTTGCGGGCTAAGAAATTAGCCGCCAGACTAAATTGTTCTTGGACTAAGTCTTTAATGTCCCCTGCAAACATAATGCTATCTCGTTTTTTATAGACAATGCTCCGTTGTTTGGCAAGGACATCATCATATTCAAGTAAGTTTTTACGGGTATCAAAGTTTTGACCTTCAATCCGTTTTTGCGCGCCGGAAATGGCATTGGTAAACATTTTATTTTCAAGGGCATCGCTACCCATTTTTTCGACGAGTCCGAGCATCATATCACTCGCGAAACGTTTCATGAGCAAGTCATCAAAAGAAACGTAGAAACGGGAAAAACCAGGGTCACCTTGTCGACCACTCCGTCCCCGTAATTGGTTATCAATTCGCCGCGCTTCGTGACGTTCTGTCCCTAAGACAGCTAAGCCACCAAGGGCTTTAACTTCATCATTAATTTTAATGTCAGTTCCACGACCCGCCATATTAGTCGCAATCGTGATTTGACCTTTGTTACCAGCAAGAGCAACAATTTCCGCTTCACGGGCGTGGTTTTTCGCGTTAAGGACTTCATGTTTAAGGCCATGCGTTGTTAATAACGCACTAATTTCTTCACTCGATTCGACACTACTGGTCCCAATCAAGATCGGTTGGCCCTTTGCGTGCCGTTCTTTCACTTCGGCAACTAAGGCGTTAAGTTTATCTTCTTTTTTGGCGTAAACGCGGTCGACAGCATCTTCACGAATAACCGGGCGGTTGGTCGGAATTTGAATCACGCGCATATTATAAATTTTGCGGAATTCTTCTTCTTCGGTTTTTGCCGTTCCTGTCATCCCACTTAATTTTGTGTAAAGACGGAAGAAGTTTTGATAAGTAATCGTCGCCATCGTGACAGTTTCTTCCTTGATGGTTACGTTTTCTTTGGCCTGAATTGCTTGATGGAGACCATCACTATATTCACGCCCGGGCATAATACGGCCGGTGAATTGGTCAATTAATTGAATTTCACGGTTTTGATCAACCATGTATTCAACGTCACGTGCCATCGTGTAATTTGCTTTAAGCGCATTATGAATGCGGTGCACTAAATCGTTATATTGCGGATCATAAATATTATTAACGCCAAACATTCTTTCAGCAAGTTTGTTACCTTCGTCAGTTAAGTTTGCAGTTTTGGTTTTAATATCAACGACGAAATGTTTGTCCTTACGTAAGGTTTTCACAAAACGGTCGGCGACGTTATAACTCGAAGCACTCACTTTTGACCCACCAGAAATAATAAGCGGGGTCCGTGATTCGTCAATTAAAATCGAGTCAGCCTCGTCAATGACGGCGAATTCTAAGCCACGTAAAACACGGCCATCAACCGAACTTGCCATGTTATCTCTTAAATAGTCAAACCCAACTTCACTGTTGGTGGTGTAGGTAATATCACATAAATATTCGTCACGTTTTTCACGGGCGGTTTTTTCTCGTAAGTTTACCCCGACCGTTAAGCCAAGGAAACGATAGATTTGCCCCATCCATTCCGCGTCACGTGCCGCAAGATATTCGTTAACGGTGACGACATGGACACCTTTGCCCGCAAGCGCGTTTAAATAAACAGCCATCGTGGCGGTTAAGGTTTTACCTTCACCCGTTCTCATTTCCGCGACGTCACCCTGATGTAAAACAATCGCCCCCATGATTTGGACGGGATATGGAAATTGACCTAATGTGCGGCGGGCCGCTTCACGGCTAACCGCAAAAGCTTCAGGTAGTAAGTCATCAAGTGTTTCGCCATCACTAATGCGTTTTCTAAATTCAGTGGTTTTGGCCTTTAGATCATCATCGTTTAAACCGGCCATTTGTTTCTCAAATGAAATGACTTTATTAGCAAGTTTAGATAGTTTTTTTAAGCGTCTTTTCTCAAAACGGAATACTTTTTCTATTAGACTCATACAAACTCCTCTTCTATGTATCGTTAGTAGTGTAGCATATTTTATATAAAATATGGGACTCATGTGTTAACTTTTGTACGGGCTATCACGAGGATTTCAATCTTTTTCGGGTGAAATGGTCGGATTAGGTTGATGATTGCTTTTAGGGTTGCCCCACTCGTTTTAATATCATCTACAATTAAAACTTTTTTTCCTTTGATCAAGTCACCCGCCTTAATCTCTAATTTATGGCTCACCATTTGCCGTTCAACATAGGACAAATCACTTTGTTTAAAGTCAACTTTCTTAGTGATGACCCCTAAAAATGGCCGCTTCAGTCCTTCAAAAATGGCGGTCACATGATTGAACCCCCTAATGTTATCACTTTCCCTAGTTGAAGGTACTGGAATCAAAAGATACCCTTTATATTTAGTTTCAAAATAAGGCAGATACCGCTCGAGAAATAACGGGGCGAGTTCAATGTCCCTAAGACCTTTGAGATGATAAAGCGTCGTCTTCATCGCTTCATTATAATCATAAAGCGCTGTTACTTTTATACCATCAAGGTGACTCTTTTCGAAGATAACTTTAAAGTCTTTAAAGCACTGCCCGCAGATGGTGGTTTTGGTCCATAAATCACAAAGCGATGGCCCCCTCTTTTTGAAACATCGTTTGCAAATAGGTATTCTTCGATTTAATATCCGCGATGGCTTTTCTAATGGCCTTATTTTCTTTTGTAATAATGAAAATAACTTCACCGTCACTTTCCTCCTTCTTCCGCCCGACACGACCGGAAATTTGAATCAAACTTGCAGCATCGTAAACTGGGTGATCCGCGCCATAAATAATCACCTGTAAACCCTTAATCGTCACTCCCCGCTCCAGCACGGTAGTGGTGACTAAGTAACGATAAATTCCTTTCTTAAAATCACTAATAATCTTTGAATTATCAGCAACTTTAGAGTGCACCAGGTTCCCGCCCTTAAAGTCCAATTTGAGGAGTTGATAGATGACTTCTGCTAAACGTATGGTTGGCGCAAAAACAAGTACTGGTTTCTTTATTTTGAAAAAGCGTTTTAAGGTCACGTATAGGAGATTAAAGTTGAACAAAAAATAACCTCTTCTTGTAACTGGAACCGGTATTTGATGATGGTGGAAGCGGGTAAAAAGAGTGAGGACTTTGCCTTTCTCTTCAAATGTTTTAAGTAAGGTGTCGCTCGGGGTCGCACTTAACAAAATATAAGCGCCTTTAACACTTCTTTTAAAAAAAGATTCAAGTACGAGATCGCCCTTATATGGGAAGGCATCAATTTCATCAAAAATGAGTAAGTCAAAGTAATGCGGATAGCGAAACAGTTGATGAGTGGTTAAAACAATCATGTTTCCCGTTAAGACATCATGATGATCACCAAAGACACTAATGACTTTTGCCTTAGGAAAGGTTTCTTTAATCCGTGTCGTTATCTCAATAACAACTTCGCGTCTTGGTACGGTAAACCCGATTTGATGGCCCTGACTTAATGCATATTGCATCACTGCGTAAACAAGTTCTGTTTTACCCGCCCCACAAACTGCATAAACAAGGGTGTTAATCTGCTTTTTATAGAAGGTAACCAATTTCTCCGAAATGCGTAGCTGGGAGTCTGTTAAGTCATAGTCTAGTTTAATCGGTAAGTTTAACGGCTGATGCTTCATGAGCGGTGCTTTTTCACCTTGAAAAGGAAGACACGCTCGGCAATATGAAAGTCCGTTTCTTTTCCCGACTTTGTCTTGATCGTCATTACCGCATAGTTCACAAATAAAAAAGTCTTGCATATTAATAAATAGGGTTGCAAGACTTATTTTAGTTCAGTTAATTACTTTTTTTCGTAATCTTCAATGATATTCACACGGCGGGTATGACGGTCCCCTGCAAAACGGGCATCAAGGAAGATATCAACACGGCGTAAAACATCGTTTAAGGCCATGTGTTGTTCACCAAAGCCAATCACATTCGCATCATTATGTTCACGGAGTAACCGAGCGACATCGTCATTATAGCCAATCCCGGCGCGGACGCCTTCTACTTTATTGGCGGCAATTGTGATCCCTTCGCCCGAGGTACAAACAACGATCCCAAGTTCGGCTTTTTTATCACGAACAGCTTCCCCAACAGCGATGCCGTATGAGGGATAATCGACAGACACTTTTTCGCTAGGTCCGACATCAATCACTTCGATATTTTTTTCTTGTAAATGTTTTTTGATTGCTTCTTTATAAAGGAAGCCACCATGGTCACTACCTAAGGCTATTTTCATTTTGTTTCCTCCCATACTTTTAAGATTTTAGGAAAAGGAATACTTCCTTCTCTCACTAACTCTATTTTATCACTTATCTTCACAATCGTAGACGGGATATGCGAGGTGGTCTCGCCTTCAAGGATCCCTGCAATTTCACCATTAAAAATACTTAAAACTTCACTTGCTGTTAGCGCCGGTTTTTCATCTTTTTTATTAGCACTTGGCACTAAAAGTGGCTTACCAATAAGAGTGATCAAATTCGCGACATGATGATTCGCGCTCACCCGAATACCAATATATTTTGAGCCAAGGGTAACATGTTTTGGTAACCCTTGATTTGCCTCTAAAATAAGTGTTAGTTCGCCTGGTAAAAAAGCATCAATGATGGCTCTCGTCTTGTCATCAACTTTAGCAAAATCACTAATTAAACGGGTGAAAGGGAGCATCAACGTAAAAGGTTTATCCGCGCGTCTTTCTTTGACCTTCACCAGTTTTTCAAACGCATCTTCACGATCAAAAATGACCCCAAGGCCATAAACCGTTTCGGTTGGGAAAGCAATGACTTCGCCATTTTGTGCCATTTTTGCGAGTAAATGAATCTTATTTAGCTTTAATGCTTTAGTTTCCATGAATTCCTCTAATGATAAGAAAGCGCTCTTTGCCTTGCATATCTTTTCTTACTTCAATTTTAGCATCTCGGCCAAAGTGTCGTTTCGCTAAAAGCGTTAACTCCTCCGTTTGGTCAGTGCCATACTCCAAGTAGAGACTAATACCACCATCGACTTTCGGAAGTTTCTTGACCTCTTTAAAAAGCCGATTAAAGATATTTCGTTTAGGCCAAAATAAAGCCCGATGGGGTTCAAACGATTTCACTTTATTGTCTAGAATTTCTTCCTCTTTTATATAGGGAAGATTGGCGACAATATAATTGATTATTAATCCTTCCTTAATGGCAGGTTTTAGTAAATCGCCATCAAGAAAAGTAATGTCATAACCACCACTATTAAGGCGGGCCACTTTAAGTGCTTTTTTACTAATATCCGAAGCATAAACGTGATGCTGCGTGTGATGCTTAATGGTGATTGCAATCACGCCGCTTCCAGTCCCGACATCAAGGACAACGCCTGGTTTATTTTTTGCGTCACCAATAAAGAAATGCACTAATTCTTCTGTTTCAGGGCGCGGAATTAAGACATTTTTATCCACGCTAAAATCCCGAAAATAGAAATAGGCTGACCCTAAAATATATTGAATCGGTTCGCCTTTTAAAAGCCGACGAATAATCGCTTCATATTTTTTAAGTGGGGTCACTTCAATCTTTTCTAATTGTCGATAGGTAATATAGTTATGGGCATCATAACAATGCATTAAGGCTAGTTTAACATCGTTTTTATCGAGATTAGGGTGCAAAAAAAGGGTTTGTTGTTCTAACTCGTTAAGGGTCATCTTAATGACTTTCCATTTGTTGTTGTTGATCAAAATGAATGAGGGCTTCAATGAGTTCATCAAGGTCACCTTCAATAATCCAGTCGAGTTTTAATGAACTAAATCCAATCCGGTGATCGGTGACTCGATTTTGAGGATAGTTATACGTCCGAATCTTCTCACTACGTTCACCCGTTCCTACTTTGATTTTGCGTTCTGCACCAATTTTTTCTTGTTGTTCCGCAACCTTGGCGGCTAAAATACGGGCTCTTAATAAGCGCATCGCGATTTCACGGTTTTGAAGCTGACTCTTTTCAACTTGGCAAGCGACAACAATGCCGGTTGGCTTGTGGGTAATGCGAACCGCACTTTCAACTTTATTGACGTTTTGACCACCCGCCCCTTGGGAACGGAAGGTATCAATTTCTAAATCTTCACTGCGGATATCAACATCCACTTCTTCGGCTTCAGGCATGACAAGCACCGTCGCAATTGAGGTGTGAATCCGGCCACTCGCTTCCGTTTTTGGAACGCGTTGAACCCGGTGACCGCCACTTTCATATTTAAGTTTGGCGTATACCCCTTTACCTTTGATCATAAAGGAGATTTGCGAAAAGCCGCCTGCGTCAGAACTTGATTCATCAAGAATTTGCATTTTCCAACCTTGCCGTTCTGCGTATTTGACATACATCCGGAACAGGTCACCAGCAAAAATCTTGGCTTCATCACCACCGACCGCGCCACTAATTTCGACGACAATATTTTTATCGTCATATGGGTCTTTAGGGATAAGTAAAACACGTAATTCTTCAATAATTTCCGGAAGTCTCACACTTAAGGCCTTATATTCTTCTTTGCCAAATTCGGCCATTTCTTCATCTTTTTCATTCATCAAAAGCATCGCTTCTTCTAAATTTTGTTCGACTTTTAAATATTCATCGTATTTTAAAACAATGTCCTCAATTTGTGAACGTTCGACTGAAATAGACCGGAAATTGACTAAGTCACTCGTCACATCTGGTTCAAGGAGAGCGGCATCAATTTCCGCTAGTCGTTTCTTGGTTAATTCTAATCTTTTACGTAATCCGTCTTCCATGGTTTTATCCTCGCCGTATTATAGTATATTTTGGGCTGTGTTGCATTAGTTCTTCTATCAAAAAAAAGAAAAAGTCCATTGGAGAACCCTTTGGACTTTATGGGTGATAACTAAAGTAATTCGATTTTCTTTAAGAATTCTTCGACTGGTTGGTTACCAAGTAGTTCATGTTTATCGTTAATGACAATTTTTGGCACGCCACTGACCTTATACTTATTTGACATTTCATTAAAGGTTTGGGCTTCAATCATCACGCCTTTAATATTCGGGTTAAGCATCGCTAAACGATGGGCGGTTTCGACCGCGCCTGGACAGTGTGGGCAACTGAGGGTAACGAACACTTTGATATCAACTGGTTTGTCAATCTTGGCAATCCGGTCAAGCGTTTCTTGTGGGAAATCGACACGGTGTCCGGACATTTCAATAATCGCACTTAAAAATGAGTTAATTTCATGTCCACCTGGGAAGCCACTAAACTTGACTCCACGATAGACGCCTTTATCATCAAGGAAGATAAAGCTTGGCGTTAACGTAATGTCATACTTTTCGGCTTCAGCCTTGTCGGTTTTGACTTCATGAACGACAAGTTTAATCTTATCGTTTAAGGTGGTGGTTTCTTCTAAGAGTTGTTTGGTTTCTAAGCACGTATCACATTTGCCATCGATAAAGAGTTTAATCGTAATTGGATTAAGCATTTGATCAAGAATTTCTTTGATTTGTGCGGCGACTTCATTGTTGAAAAATTTTTCCATATTTTTCTCCTTTTTATTGTTGATTGAGATAGTTGGCAGCTTCGAGCGCTGCTTTGGCGCCGTCTCCGGCGGCAATAATAATTTGACGGTGGCTGTTACTGGTAATGTCCCCCGCCGCATATAAACCTTCAAGACTTGTTTCTTGGCGAGCATTGACGAACACTTCACCAACATCATTCAGTTTTACTAAATCGGTGAGTAAGGCCGTGTTAGGGATATTTCCAATTTCGATAAAGAGAGCATCAGTCGGATAAATACTTTCCGCGCCGGTCGTCTTATCAAGAATCCGGACCCCTTCGACCTTTTCACTACCTACGACTTCGAGGATTGTTGTGTTGAGTATAATCTTAACATGTTGATTTTCTAATAGTTTATCAACGCTTTTTTGATCAGCGCGTAAGACACTTCGTTGGATAACGGTCACGCTTTTAGCAATGCGGGCTAAATCTTTCGCGGCGTCAATCGCGCTATTGCCTCCTCCGGCAACAACGATATCTTTTCCGGCATAAAAGGGGCCATCACACGTCACACAGTAAGAAAGTCCTTTACCTGCCAGTAAGTGTTCGCCGGGAACATTAAGTTTCCGCGGACTGCCACCTAAAGCATAAAGTAATGTTTTACTTTTGAGCGTTTTTCCATTATTAAGATCAAGTAGGAATACGTTCTTATCCTTTTTAATAAGTGTTACTAAAACATCGGTTAAAATCGGAACATTAAGGGAATCAAGATGGGTCTTAAAGTTCACAATAAGTTGCGCGGCATCAACCACCGGAAAACCTAAATAATTATCGACTTCGGTCGTGTTTTTAAGTTGTCCCCCAAGTTCATGGCCAACAATCAGGGTCTTGAGTCCTTTACGACTTGCGTAAAGTCCCGCATTTAATCCAGCCGGGCCTAATCCAAGGGCAATAAAATCATAAATAACATCATAATTTACAGCTTCCTTTTTGGGTCCCATATGTAAGTTGAACATCTTCTTTCCCCCTTTCCATGCATTATTATATAGCGAGATAGTTCGAAATGAAACTATTATGCATCGTGCAAACCATTTGCAAGTTTGCTCGCTTTTTTCGTAACTAGAATAAGCTAATTTTCGGGTCTGATTGACGGCATCATTTCGTTCTCATAAACCAATCTTATTATAGCAATTAATCATCTCATCCACCCTTTTTCGGAAATCAAAGATTATTTTCTTATTCATAGAAACTCACCTTAATTATTGTATAATTACACTATGAGTTATAAAGCCCTATATCGTACCTATCGACCGACCACTTTTCTTGAAGTAGCGGGCCAAAAAGCCATTGTCCGTACTTTACAAAATGCCTTAAGTCAAAATAAAATTGCCCATGCTTATCTTTTTAGTGGCCCCCGTGGCACGGGAAAAACGAGTATGGCAAAACTTTTTGCGAAAGCCCTTAACTGTGATGAAGGCGTCGGCCATCAGTGTAATAAATGTATTAATTGCATTGGCATTAATGACGGTTCCCATCCGGATGTCTATGAAATTGACGCTGCCAGTAATAATGGCGTTGATGACGTTCGCCAATTAATTGAAAATATTAACTACGCCCCCATTCGCGGAAAATATAAGGTCTATATTATTGACGAAGTTCATATGATGACCCAAAGTGCGTTTAACGCGCTTTTAAAAACGCTTGAAGAACCACCGACTAATGTCATTTTTATATTGGCCACCACAGAACCACATAAAGTAATCCCGACCATTCTAAGTCGGTGTCAACGCTACAACTTCTCAAAAGTAAGTGATAAGGATATTAATGGTCGCCTTAAAACGATCTTATCAACCGAAGGGATCGGCTATGATGAAGACGCACTTGATTTACTTGTCAGTCTTGCCGACGGCGGAGTTCGCGATGCGTTGAGTATGCTTGACCAAGTACTTGCTTATGCAGACCATAAACTAAGTGTCACCGATGTTTTAGCACTTTTTGCCCTCACTAGTAAACTTGACCAAATAAACTTACTTTTAGCGACCGCAAATAGTGATGTCGAGAAAGTCTTTACGATTCTTAATACCCTCCTTGATAAAGGGGTCGATGTTCGCCGCTTAACGGCCGACCTTCTCAATTTATTAAAAGACACCCTCATTTATCTTAAAACGGATAACGAGGCCCTTCTCCTTCACCTCAGAATAAATGAAGTGAGCCTCCTTAGTTCTAAACTAAATGTGATAAACGCCAATATGATGATTGAACATCTCTTAAAAGCACAAGCGGACTACCGCTTCTCAAATGACATTAAAAACATCTTTGAAATCACACTTTTAAAAATCATGTCATTACTCGATAACCCGATAATTGATGTGAAACCATCACGAACGGAAATAAAAGAAGCACCAAGAGTTGTTCCTAAACCCGCTGTCCAAACAGCACCCGTTAAAGAAGAACCAATTAAAATTACGCCTTCACCCATTATTGAGAGTGAAGAAGAATTACCGCCCTTCATGGAAAGCACACATTCAAAACCACTCGAGAGTAACCCAACCCCAGCGACGACCAAAACGGTACCGTTCAAGGAAGAATCAAAAGCAAAACCTAGTATCAGCAACAAAATTGAAAGTGGCAAACCCCTCCTTCAAGAAGGGACCACTATTAGTCTTGATGAAGACACACTCATCAAAATCTTGACCCTCGCCGATCGCGATGAAAAGATGAAACTTAAAAATGAAAAATGGGATGATCTTGCGCTACTTGCGATGGATGCAGTCCTCGGTGAATATGCAGCCCTCCTCTATGACGCCCAGCCTTACGCCTTAGCAAAAGAAATTCTACTCATTGAATTTGATTTTGCGCGGAACGCAATGTCCGTTAACCTTAAGGAAAATCAAACGATCATTCAAGATATCATCGAACGACTCCTTGGCAGACGCATTCCCGTGTATGCCCTCTCTCATGATCAATCGATGTCGTTAACCAAACGATACCGTAATATTAGCCAAGTCAAACAACTACCAAAAGTAAAAAATGTAACCAAAGAATTAGAAGGGAAATATTAATATGGCAAGTATGCAACAATTAATGGCGCAAGCCCAAAAAATGAAACGCGAGATGCAAAAAGCACAAGATGCGTTAAAAATAAAAGAATTTAGTATCACCAAAAGTGGTGGCGTCACCGTCGCGATGCTCGGTTCTAAAGAAGTCGTCGAAGTTTCGATTAACGAAGACTTATTTGAAAAAGAAAATAAAGAAATGGTGGAAACACTCCTCATTATGGCGATCAATGAATGCATTGAAAAAATTAATGCGGAAGAAGCCGCAATTAATGAAGCCATTACGGGTAGTGCCTCCGGTTTATTTTAAAAATGGATAACTTACCAACCTTAAACGCTTTAATTGAACACCTCAAACGATTACCAAGTGTCGGCCAAAAAAGTGCGGAACGCATGGCGCAAGCACTTTTGACCTTTGATCCTGAGACCCTCAGTGATTTTGGTCATGCCATTATCGAATTACCGCATAAAGTCCATTTATGTAAAAACTGTGGTCTATATACGGAAAAAGAACTTTGCAGTTACTGTGAAGACCCAGAACGAACGAGTAAAACACTTATCGTTGTCAGTTATCCCAAGGATGTTCAAGGCTTTAGTAAGCTTGAAGACTTCCATGGTCGGTTCCATATTTTAGGCGGCGTCATTAGTCCTTCCCAAAATCAAAGGAGTGAAAAACTTAGTCTTTCTAAACTTGAAGGCCGTATTAAAAATGAGGGGGTTGAAGAGCTCATTCTCGCCACGAACCCAACCGTTGAAGGGGAATTAACTGCCCTATTCATTAGTAAGAAATTTGCAGCTCTACCCGTTAAAATATCGCGTCTTGGTTACGGCTTACCGATGGGTGGCCAAGTTGACTATGCCGACGCCCTCACCTTATTTAAAGCCATTGAGGGCCGGAAAGATCTCAAATAGGAGGCACTATGTTTATTACATTTGAAGGACCAGAAGGTAGCGGCAAAACAAGTGTCGCCAAAAAAGTAGTCGATAGCTTAATTGCCGATGGATTTGATATTGTCTTTACCCGTGAACCAGGGGGCACTCCAATTGCGGAACAAATTAGACACGTCATTTTAGATAAAGCCAATACCGCACTTGACGCGCGGGCTGAAGCCCTTTTATATGCCGCAAGCCGGCGTCAACATTTAGTGGAAAAAGTATGGCCGGCGCTTAGCCGTGGTCAAATTGTCATTTGTGACCGCTTCCTCGATTCCTCCCTTGCTTATCAAGGTGGTGCACGCGGATTAGGCGTTAATGAGGTTTTAAATATCAATCTTTTTGCGACCGAAAACACCTTACCTGATCTCACCCTTTTATTTGATCTCGATCCCGAAATCGGCTTTGCCCGCATTGCCGCAAATAAAAACCGTGAAGTGAATCGGCTTGACTTAGAAGCTCGCAATTTTCATGTGAAAGTCCGCAATACGTTTTTAGATCTTAGCAAAGTATATCAAGATCGCTACCACATCATTGATGCCAGTCAAAGTTTTGATCAAGTCGTTTTTGATGCCCTTAAAGTGATTAAGACTCACTTAAAGAAATAATGAAAATTCAAGATTACTTAAAAAACTATCAACCACTTGTCTATCAAACATTTTCAAATGCCTTAACAAACCATACGTTAAGTCACGCTTATTTGCTTGATGGCGAAGAAGGGACGCCGCTTAAGGAAGTCGCTTTTTTCCTTGCGAAGAGTCTTGTTTGTGATCATCCAAATCCATATGCCTGTGATACTTGTTTATCTTGTACCCGGTTTGATGAAGGAAGTTATACCGACTTTTACTTTTTTGATGGAGGCGAAAGCACGATTAAAAAAGAAAGTGTCCTTGGACTCGAAAAAGCCTTTAGTATGACGAGTGTTGAAAGTAAAGGCGTGCTCCTTTATGTCATTCATAACGTTGAAAATATGACGATTGAAGCGATTAACGCACTTTTAAAATTTTTGGAAGAACCGTCGAAAAGTGTTTACGCCTTCTTGACCACGAGTAATGCTTCAAATGTCCTGCCAACGATTAAAAGTCGCAGTCAAAATCTCGCGATTCAATTAATTAAACGCGAAAAGTTACTGAGTCTATGTGCGACGCTTGATGTCCCCACAGAAAATATCGAACTGCTGGTGCCATTTTACAATCTTCCCGCCCTCATTGAAGACGAAGCTAAAAGTGAACGCTTCGCGGCTTACAAAGAAACAGTCATTGCCGTGTTAAAAACGTTTAGTGAGTCGCCCCGTCTTGGTTACCTCAAAGCCCATGAACTGATCCCTTCTTTAAAAGATCGTTTCGTCATTAAACGGGTCTTTACCTACTTTGCGCTTTTCTTTAAGGATATTGTAAACTATAATATAGGGCACTTCCTCTTCTTCCCCAGTTATCGGGAACTCGTGAAGTCACTTGGTGTGGTTATTAAACACCCGTTGCCACTTATTGTCGCAACCTATGAAATCAGTAAGAAGATTGATGACAATGTTAACATCCCACTTTTAATTGATGAATTATTAATCTTAATGATAAAGGAAACATCCCATGGAAATTGAACGCTATTTTATCAGCATTACATATACAGAAGGTGGTAAGACCTATTCTTTTGGCACCACCGATCCAACCATTGCTATTAATGACTACGTTTTAGTCGAAAGTACGCAAGGCATTGCCATCGCCAAAGTCATCTCCGTCCCCCAAAGTATCAATAGCTACAGCAGTGACTTAGAACTAAAAGAAATCATTCGTAAAGCAAGTGAGCATGAACTTCGTCAACATCAAATGAATATTGAAGACGGCAAACTAGCGCTCACCTTCTGCCAACGGCAAGCTGAAAAACTTGGACTTAAAATGAATCTCATCAGTGCCGAGTACACCTTTGACCGCAGTAAAATTAATATTACTTACTCCGCTGAAGAACGGGTTGACTTCCGTGAATTAGTAAAAGTTTTAGGATCACACCTTAAAACTAGAGTCGAGCTTCGCCAAATCGGAAGTCGGGACCGGGCCAAACTCGTTGGGGGCCTTGGGGCCTGCGGCTTCCCCTTATGCTGCAACACCTTCTTAAATGAATTTGACGGGATTTCGATTAGTCGTGCTAAAAATCAAATGCTCACCCTTAATATCCCTAAACTTAGTGGTCACTGCGGCAAACTCTTATGCTGCCTCAAGTTTGAAGATGATTATTACACGGAAGCGAGAAAAGACTTCCCCAACATTAACGCCCGTTACATTAAAAATAATGTTGTCCATCGTGTCTCTTCTTTCAACATGATTAATCGCACGGTACGGTTAGAATTTGAAGGTGGTAATATCGTGATTTCGATTGATGACCTCAATAAGGACTATAAACGTCAAAATGAAAAGAAATAAGTCGTTTGATGGCACACCCTTTTATTTAGTCGCCACCCCGATTGGCAATTTAAAAGAATTTTCTCCGCGCGCTAAAGAAACGCTTGAAGCTGTTGACTTTATCTGTGTTGAAGATACACGAACAAGTGGCCTCCTTCTTTCCCAATTTGGGATTAAAAAACCGCTCCTCAGTGTGCATAAATTTAATGAGAAAAGTAAAATCGAGCTCGTCCTTAGTAAACTCCAAAACGGTGAAAAAGGGGCCTTCTTAAGTGACGCCGGATATCCGCTTATTAGTGATCCGGGTAACTCCCTTGTCAGCGCCCTCATCGAGAGTGGTTTTAAAGTCTCCGTCATCAATGGGCCAAGTGCCCTTCTCCCCGCTTTAATTGGGAGCGGACTCGATACCTCCCGCTTTATGTTTATCGGCTTCTTACATGGGAACCAAAAAGAAATGATGGAAACATTAAGCACGTATAAAGACATCAAAGAAACGCTTATTTTTTATGAGGCCCCGCACCGCGTGAATAAGACTATCTCCACGATCTACGAGGTTTTTGCGGAAAGAAAGCTCATTATTGCCCGTGAACTAAGTAAACTTCATGAAGAATATATATATACAACACTCGAAGAATTTAGCAGTTCACCACTAAGTGACTTAAAAGGCGAAATCGTCTTAGTGGTTGAAGGCAATCGTCGTGTCAGTGAAAACAATATGGAAGCCCATCTTGCAAGTGTCCTTCGCCTCATGAAAGAAAAAGACTATAGTGCGAAAGAAGCAATGAGTATTATCGCCCTTCTTTATAAAGTCAGTAAGAATGAACTCTACCAAGCTTACTTAGATCATCAAAAATAAACTCGAACTACGTAAACAAAAATGAGCAATTATACTTGCTCATTTTCTTTTAAGGCTTGCGCTTCTTTTTGACGTTTTCGATATTTTTTAAAGTAATGGACATTGAGTTCAAGTAAAGCCGTAATCACAAGTGATGATAAGCTGAGGACAAGACCAAGATTGAACGTTGTTGGACTAAAAGCCATGGTGTAAGTCATTTCCCCTTGATCACTCACAAAGCCTACAAAGCCGCCTTGAACTTTAAAGACATCAAGTTTTTCTTTATTTGCATTCACGACGGTCCAACCTGGATCATAAGGAATCGTGGTGACGACAAATTTTGATTGAGCATAATCGGTTTTAAACGTAATTTTATTCGTACTTACTTTCACATCTTGAAGTGAGTTTGTCAGCGAGTTTTCTCTAATTTCATTTAACTTGGTTTCTGTATACGTATAAATTTCATGTTCATAAGGCGGGGTAATCCGATTTCTAATCGGAACAAGTGTCATCTTTTTGACCGCGACTGGGGAATGAAAACTACGCATCACTTTCCAATAGGCACTGGCGCTTGCGCGATTAAGGTGATTATCAAAAGTAATGAGTTTATAGTCTTCATCATATAAAAACACATTATAGTTAAAGTTATGATAACTCGATCCACTTGAATAATACGCGAGCGGAAGATTTAAGATAATTTCGCCACCTTCGTCGATGATATTGGTGCCATCCACCTTCGTATATTCAATAACATGTTTATCACCATCTAATAGGCTTGGTCGTTCGCCGTACGCTAATTCCGTCGCATATTCCGTTAACCATTCAGGGGTTGGGTACGTGGAACCGCCGCGAATTTGTGCTTCATAAGGATAACGGCGACTTGTTTCATAATACTTCACGCTGAGACCATTACTTGCGTTATATTTGCTGTAAGAAAAACGCGGATAGATTTGATATGTTTTCGTCACTAAATGCGGGGCTAATGCTTTGACCGCCCGGAGGTCTTCAATATTTAAAAGCGCCGCGTTTAAATACATCTCTTCGGTATTAATTGGGGCAAAGCGCCCTTGTTCGGTAATGTAGTTACGGAAGGTGCCGTCGGGCTTTTCTTCAAGGTAGGTGAGGGCATCACTTACGCCGAAGCCGACTTCAAAGCTCTCATCCATGCGGTAGACAAAGCGGTTCGTGGTGCTTAAGTCTTCGCGGTATGAATAGGTGACCGGAACATTACGATAAGGCGCATAGGTCTTTGTTTTATCACTCCAATTAATGACATGATCGTTATCATTAAGAACATAATACTTAATTTGCAGGAAGTCATTGAGCATCCCGCGGCGTTCAAAAATACCTAAACTCCAACCGAGGTTGTTATAATTGACCCGTGACCATTCATTAAAGTCCATGAGTTCAAAGTTATAAAGACTATGGAAAGTCGTTAGGCCGTTATAGTTTGCCCGCATCGGTAAGTTATCGTTACCTTTATACGCCCGGGTATTAAAGATCCGGTAATAGGTTTTATCTAAGGCCTGGATTTCCCGCGAGACATCAAGATCATCATAGTAACTATTGAGGCCGCCGGTCACACTATTGCGGTAGGAAATAAAGCCGTGGCCAAACATCGTAACGGTGCCCATGACAGCAATTTCTAAGAAAACGAAAAGCGAACGGACATAAGTTTCATATTTACTCTTTTGTAAGAGTCTAAACGATAAATAAGCAATAAAGAGCATCGCGAATTGGTAAAAGATAATATATTCCCGTTCGTACATGAGACTAAAGCCATTTTTATTCTCATAACTAAAGGCCACTTTAACCGTAAAGGCCATTAAGATCAAGTTAATAATAAGACTTAAATCAAGAATAAAGGGTTTTTCTTCTTTAATCGCCGGAAGACTCATCGCCACATAGGTGATAAGGCTAAAAGTCACCATCAATTGCCACCGCCCATACTCCTTAGTAAAGCCATGGAGGGCATTATAGGCAAACGGGGTAAAGGTCGCAAAAAGGAATAAGAAGACCGCGATGAGATGGCTCACTTTTTTCTTTTTGATTGAAACAAAGAGTGCAGGTATAAATAAGATAATGACGGGACTAAATGAGAATAAGCTCGAAATCGTATTATCGTAACTTGACGTATTTAAAAGCGCGACACTGCGGTCACTAAGGACCGGAAAGAAATAACTAATAAGCGGATAATATTTCTTATGGTCATAAACCGGACTTTGGTTTTCCCATTTGGTGAGGATTTCCCAAAGGAGTTTATAATTTTTGGCATCAAACGCGGCGAGTAAATTATCTAAATAGGTCGCATTCGTCACCCGGTCACTATTAAGCGAAATCGCAAGACTTGGTAAAAGCACGACACTACTTAAAAGTGTCCCAAGGGCAAACGCTAAGATCCCAAGGCCAATAATACTTGGTTCAATGTTTGGTAATTTTTGAAAATAACGGAAACCAGCGTAAATTACACCAAGGACTAAGACCGTCATTAAGAAGAAATAGTTAGCAAAGCCCATAAGGCCTAAGCCAATAATGAGCATCGTCATCTTCCTCTCTTTGAGGAGCTTTTCAATGCCTAAGAATATCATCGGGAAGATGACCGCTACTTCCATAAAGTGGTTAAACCATAAGTAATATGTATTCCATCCACTAAAGGCATATATGATGGCAAAGATTCGGGCTTCTTTTTCACTCACACCCATATACTTTAAATATAAGCGCATCGTGACGGCTGCGAGGACAAATTTGCCAATCATTAAGACGGCAATGCCTTGCGGAATTAAGTCACGAGGGAAAAGAAGAATTGGTAAGAAGAACGGATTCATGGAGTAATAGAAACTGTTCGATCCGATATTATTCGCCCCAAGGAATGTATTGGGGTCCCAAAGCGGGAATTCCCCGGTTTTAAGAAATTTCCACCAGTCATCATAGCCATTCGTATAAAAAGGAATTTGTTGTTGGGTATAGTCACCGCCTAACGGAATCGTAAACATTTCCGTAAAGAGAGGTACGATAAAGAAAATCACGCCCAAAACGGCAGTGAGCGCTACAAAGAAGTAAAAAGGACTAATCCGGGCTTCAATACGTGCATAGGCTGCATCGCGAGCGAGGGCTTTCGTCGTATCATTGCCCTTTAGGGCACTTAAATCGCGTTCAGGGAGTAATTGATCAAGAAACCCGAGTGAGAGTAGGAGTTCAAAAATGTTCACGAGGAAACCGATAATAAAGACGATAAAGTAAATAATCGCCACCGGGGCCCGTACGGTTTTAAAAACCGGGATCAGGGACGCAATCACGCTGATGAATAAATAATTATTAACAAGACTTATAACATTAAAAGCGCGGTCATAATAAAAAACCGCTCCTTCTTTTTTCGTCTTGAGTTTTAACACCCTTAAAGTGAATAAAGTAATAAGCGGCGCACTTAAAAGTAAGAAGAAAACGACATTTAAAAAACTATGGTTAATTTTGACATACGCCGCCACCAGTGTGAAGAGCATAAAGACGAGCAAATTCACAATCAGCAAGGCTTGGCTAATATATTTACGAATGTAATTTCCCATAGTGTTTTAATTATAAAGGAACTTTGGGGTTTTAACACCCCTAAAGATTATTCTTCATCTTTAAAAGTATAATCAGCGACGGGAAGGATAAAACAGAGCCCATTAGTGGGGGTCGCCTTACCGTATTTCTCTTTCACTTCAGCGGCAATTTTAAGCGCTACTTCTTGTTCCACTACACTTAAAAGAATTTCGCGTTCGGGTTCATAATGAATCCCTAACACTTTCACAAACTTTTGACCGGTGCCGCGGGCCGGAATGATCGTGGCACCTTTTGCCCCAAGGCGTTGGGTTACTTCAACGATTTGTTCGCTAAATCCGGCGTTAACGATAATAAATAATGCTTTCATGTCTCCCATAGTGTTACCTCCTAGTAACTAATCTTGTCAACTGGGAGTGTAAAGGCAAACCCAGTATTTGGACGATTAAAATGATATTTGTAATTTAAAAAATTAAACACTTCACGAACCCGAAGGGTTGGAATAAAACAAGTTAAAAAGATTTTACTATCTTCGGGTGTTAAACCAAGCGCTCGACTAAGCCCATCTTTTGCACTGCCATGCGCGTACGTTTGAATGACCATTGCCGCTTCGTGTTCATAAAGCATCTCAATGATTTCTTTTTTATGGGAACGTTTCGATATGATGATGAGGTTAACCCACTCTTCTTTATGCGACATTATTTTCATTCTCCTCTTCACTGTCATAATCAAGTTCTTCAAAGACAGATGTTTGTTTTTTCGTACGATATTCATAAATGATACCAAGAATTTGCACCACAATTCGTGGCATAACACTGATAAAGGCGAGGATACCAAGCCCTGAAGTTAATATATTATCATGTCCAAGGGCCTGACTAGCGCCTAATGTTAAGGGAATTAAAAAGGCACTTGTAATGGCCCCAGCACTTACGGTCCCTCCATCAAAGGCTAAGCCGACGAATAAAGTCGGGGTAAAGAAAATAAGACCAATGGTAATCGCATATAAAGGAACGATAAACCAGAGAATCGAGACGTCCGTCATCACTTTGATTAACCCTAAAAATGCGGCAAGCCCCACCGAGATGCCTAACGCAACTTTAATGACTTTCTTGGAAATAGCGCCCGCCGTTAATTCATCAACTTGTTGGGCGAAAACAACGACTGATGGTTCACTTAAGGTGATGGCAAATCCTAGCACGAAAGAAATCGGAAGTAGGATCATTTGATAAGTGCGATTCACCATAAACTCACGTCCAGTATAGGATCCCGCAAAGGCTAACCCATAATCGGTTGCAACGATAAAAATATATAAACCAACAAAAACGACAATTGAAGCAATGATAATTTGGATCACTTTTCGTCTTGGCAGTTTGATAAAGAAGGATTGAAAGAATAAAAAGATGGCTACGAGGGGAAAGACCGCTAAAGCAACAGCAGGTAAGTTATTGAGTAAAGAACCAACTAAGGTCACATTACCTGGTGTATAAGGCATTAAGTCATTTGCATTCCCTAAAATTAAACCATAAACATAGACCGCAATAATTGGTCCAATTGCCGCAATTCCGACGATACCAAAACTTTCTTCGGTTGATTTATGATGCCCAACGGTGTGGCTTAAGCCGACGCCTAAGGCGAGGACAAAGGGGACACTGATAGCCCCGGTTGCAGCTCCACTCGCGTCAAAGCCTAAAGCTTGATATTCAGTAGGAACAAAAAAGATCAAGATAATCAAGACTAGATAAAAGAAAAAGAAGATTTTCTTCATACTAATATCTTTGATAAGCCGATAAACGGCAACGGCCGTTAAGACGCCTAATCCGAAGCTAACAATAAAAATAAAAAAAGGACTATTGATCTTTGGGCTCACACCACTTACTTGACCACCTAAGACGGTAATGCCAGGTTCAGCAATCGCAGCCAGTAAACTAAATAAGAAGGCAAACATTAAGATGAAGGCTATCTTATTTAACTTAGCAATCGAACTCCCAATTAAGTTCCCAATTGGCATGACACTATAATCAAGGCCCACTAAGAAAATAGCTTGTCCAATCACGACACCCGTGTAGCCAATCACCAGTTGCATCACTTCCCCACTTGTCTTAACGGGGAAAATGATCACTGTTACCAGAACAATGATGGCAAGTAGCGGCAAGCTAGAAATAAAGACATCTTTTAGATAACGGAGAAATTTCAATATTGCTATCTCCTTTCGGCGTTTTTTACTATGTTAGTATAACACAAAATGGTCACTTTTGAAGCTTCACACCTTAAAAAAAATGAAAAAAGCACATATTTTATATGTGCTTGAAACTTTTGTTTTATTCTTTACTTATTTAAATTGGTCAAGATACTCTTCGTAAGAACCACGGAAATCAATCATTTTATCTTCATCGATATAAATGATGCGATTGGCAACGGTTGAAAGGAGTTCATGGTCATGCGAAGCAAGGAGTAAGACACCCTTATAGTTGATAAGACTCTTATTTAAAGCAGTAATCGCTTCTAAGTCAAGGTGGTTCGTTGGTTCATCCATAATAAGCATATTGCCGGCGGTTAACATATTTTTAGCAAGCATGACGCGGACTTTTTCGCCGCCTGATAAAACACCGACTTCTTTAAGTGCTTCTTCACCAGAAAAGAGCATGCGCCCTAACCAACCCCGAATATAAGAGTCGGTTTGATCTTTTGAATAAGGACGGAGCCAATCAACAAGATTAACTTTCTTGTCTTTAAAGAATCGCTTATGGTCTTGCGGTAAATAGGTATACTTCGCGGTGACCCCAAAGTTAAACTTACCGGCATCCGCATTTTGCGCCTCAGTTAAGATATCAAAAAGCGTTGTAATGATTTGACTGTTTGGAGCAATAAACGCGACTTTATCGCCGCGGACTAAGGTAAAGCTCACATCTTTAAATAATCCTTTTTTACTAAGGCCTTCAACAAAGAGGACATCTTGACCTAAATCTTTTTCGAACTTAAAGTCGATAAATGGATATCGGCGACTCGATGGGAGTAAGTCATCAATCGTAATCTTTTCTAATTCTTTCTTTCGGGAAGTCGCTTGTTTTGATTTACTCGCGTTTGCGGAGAATCGGGCAATAAAATCTTCTAATTCTTTGGCTCTTGCTTCTTTCTTCGCATTACCTTCTTTTAATTGCCGGGCAATAAGTTGACTTGATTCATACCAGAAGTCATAGTTACCGACAAAGACAGAAATTTTAGCAAAGTCAACGTCAAGAATACGGGTACATACTTTATTTAAGAAATGGCGGTCATGAGAAACAATAATGACGGTATTTTCAAAATTGAATAAGAAATTTTCTAGCCAACGAGTTGCGATCGAATCAAGGTTATTCGTCGGTTCATCTAAAACCAGAATATCGGGATTACCAAATAAGGCTTGGGCTAATAAGACTTTGACTTTTTCTTTACTGTCTAATGAACCCATCAGCATTTGTTGCTTATTCGCTTTAATGCCTAATGAGTTAAGAAGCGATTCGGCTTCACTTTCAGCTTCATAACCGTTCATGTTTGCAAACTCTTCTTCAAGTTCGCCAGCCCGCATCCCATCTTTTTCGGAGAAATCTTCTTTTGCGTATAACGCATCTTTTTCACGGGACACTTCCATCAACCGTTTATGACCTTCAAGCACGGTTTGGAGGACCGTTAGATGGTCAAAAGCATTTTGGTTTTGATTTAAGACTGACATCCGTTCATTATGACCTAGGATGACATCCCCTTGGTTGGGTTCTAAGTCACCCGAGAGAATTCGGAGAAAAGTAGATTTACCCGCCCCGTTTGCCCCAATAATCCCGTAGCAATTACCTGGACTAAACGTCACGTTCACATCTTTAAATAAAACTCTACCACCAAATTGTAATGTCACATTTCTAACTTCTAACATAATAGACCTCCTACCGACACGCGATTTACGCTTCAAAGAATAAGGGCCCTGATTGGGCCCCATAGATATTAACACAAAACGACTATTTTAGGTAAAAAAGAGACGTTTTTAATAAGAATGATAGTATTTTACTCTTCTAATGATTTGAGTAAGGCAATGGCAGCGTTACTTGGGCCTCGAAGTTCTTCGTTAGGTACCGCAAGGTTTGTATAGATTTCACCAAGGATGACGCCACTCGCGTGAAGGGCTTTAAAGTAGTGCGGAATAAGTTGATCGGTCTTGGCCCGCATTTGGAGAGGACCAAAAGGATTAGCAAAATAGGTTTGGGTGAGACCGACTTCATTCGTCGTCCCTTTTGCCATCCGGACACCTTTTTTAAAAACACTCATTGCTTCTTCTGGTTTCTTAAATATCCTGATGCCTTGTTTTTCTTCATAGTTATTCGCATAGAGGACCATATCAATCGGATGATCTTCAATAATATATTGATAGCGACTCAGTGGAATCACCACTCTCGAATTAATAAGTGCGGGGTTTAAAAACAAGGCACGGTCCATAATTTGGTAGGCGTAACCTTGTTCTAAGTCATCAAGTCGAACGAAAGCGCCGATTTCGGTCCCATTCGCGACAACTTGGTTATTGTTCAGTTTAAAGGTGCCCATATCATCGAAGATGACTTTGATGTCTTGAATATCGTGACTACCAATTTGACGGAGCGCTTCAAGCGTTTCACTCTTCCCGGCTCCCGAGTCACCAACAATCACAACATTCTTTTTGATATTTGGTTTTAAGGTAATTTCGACCATCGCCCCATGAATGGGTAAATAATCATGATTAATCATATAAAGATTATGAAGCGTTAAAAGCATTTTCTTTAAATAGCCAAAATAATCATTTTCGCCACTTTTCATGACAAAACCAAGATAAATATCATTAACGGTATCGTGATAAAACTTACTATCAAACATTTCTTCTTCAACCCCAAAAACATAGATGAGATTAGGTTTAGCGTCTTTAAATGCGCTATAATCCGCGAACTCAAATAAATTACTTAACGCAATCCCGTGATGAAGGAAATCACGGTGCATGTACACAAACGCTAAAAGGGGTCCAACATAGATAGGGAATGCGGCGAAATCGCTTTTATTAAGTTTTAATTTACTAATGGGGTTATATGAAAAAGTTAAGGGTTGAAAGGTACCTTTCCGCGAATTACTTTTTGAGTTAATAATAAACGGAGGACTAGTTACCATCTTGGTGATAAAAGGAATCCCATCAATGGCTTTGTAGTCTTTTAGGTGGCTTAGTTTGTAGCTACGGTAAAGCATCGCTGCACTGATCCCGGCGGGTAGTTGACGATAGACATGGAAGTTACTTCCTAAGAGCTTTTGACTAATCGTGCGATACGTGACAATCACCGCGTCATTAAAGTCATGATTAAGTTTTAGTAAGTCCTCGACATCATGGGTGTCCCCATTTAAAAACGCAAATCGTTCAAACTTCCGCCAGTAGTCATATAGTCCTTCGGTTAGTTCGTATAAAGGAAGGATATGATCTTTTGTGACCTTATTTTGACGGCGAAGGACGGTTTTAAGCTCATAACGAAGTAAATCAATATAAAAAGCAGTAATGATGTCAACGTTTAGTCCTTTAATAGAGCGAAGGATGACACTTTCTTTTTCTTTAAGGGTTTTAAAGTAACGTTTAAAGATCAAAGAAAAACTTTTGGACTTTAAAATAATTTCTTTATCTTTTAAGTCAACGTCATCTAAATAAAGCAATGCATAGTCATCATTAAAGTGTAATGTCTTCATCTTAAAAACCCTTTTCCCTATTGTCTAATTTACCATAAATAGCCCTAAAATTAGCAAAAAAGGGCAAATTATGATACAATTTAGAGGAAATGAGGTGATTTAATGCGTTTTACAAACGAAATAAAAGATAGCCCCACTTTAATGTTGGCGGAAAAAGCACGGCAAATAGAAAAAGAAGGAAAGCATTTACTCTCCCTCGCAATCGGCGAACCAGACTTTGCAACGCCACCCTATATTATTGAAGCAACCAAGAAAGCCCTTGATGCCGGCTTTACAAAATATTCAACCCCGCAAGGACTTTTAGAACTAAGGACATTAATCGCAAAAGAGTATAAAGGGTATAAGCCTGATGAAGTCATTATCTTTCCGGGGGCGAAAGCGGCCATCTTTGCGGGACTAGGGGCGATTTTAGAACCCGGTGACGAAGTCATTGTACTCGCCCCATATTATGTTTCTTATCCGGCTATCATCAAACTAGCGGAACCAGAAGCGGTCATAAAGTACGTCTCACTTAATGATGACTTCACCCTTCCCATTGAAAAGATTAAAGAAACCATCACCCCAAAGACGAAATGTCTGATTGTGAATTATCCCCATAATCCAACCGGACAAATGCTTTCTTTTAAAGAAACGATGGATCTTGTGAATCTCGTCTACAAACATAAAATCTTTTTACTTAGTGACGAAATATACGAAAAACTTAATTACAGCGGGAAGGCCTTCCATTCCTTTGGATCTTTCCCCTTAATCAAGGATCAATTAATCCTCATCAATGGTTTTAGTAAAGCTTATGCGATGACTGGTTTCCGTTTAGGCTATGCCCTCGCGTCAAAAGAGATTATCTACAAGATGAATCTTATTAACCAAAACACCAATACTAACACCGCTACCTTTATTCAAAAAGGCGCCGTAGCTGCCTTAACGAATAAACCGATGTTTCTTTTAACTTACAACAATGAACTAAAAGCAAGAGCAGTCTATCTTCATGAAGAGATAAATAAATTACCCCTCTTTAGTGGTCTACTACCGGATGGGGCCTTTTATTACTTTATGAATATTGAAAAGACCAACCTTGATTCGATTACCTTTGCGAATAAGTTATTAGAAGAATACCACCTTGTGGTAACGCCAGGCATCGCATTTGGAGAAGATTACGATCACTACGTGAGACTTTCCCTAGCCGTACCATTAGAGACCCTAAAAGAAGCGATAAACATCTTAAAAGAATATAAGTAGGACAATTTATTTAATTACTTCAATAAACTCTTTTGGTGGATTCGACTTAAAATTCAACATTTTTCCAGTAATCGGGTGTTTGACTTTAAGTTCATAGGCATGAAGACATAGTCTTTGAATTGGAGACTTATCGCCTTCATACTTCTTATCGCCCACAATAGGGAATCCTAAATCTTTAAAATGGACACGAATTTGATTCTTGCGTCCCGTTAAGATATTGACATCAACCATGGAGTAGAATTCACCTTTTTTAACAACGGTATAATGAGTTTCGGCAAATTTTCCGGTTTTGGTCCGATGACCACTATACATTTCATTGGTTTTTGATTTATGAAGGTAGGACTTAATAATGCCTTTTTCTTCACTAGGGCACCCTTTAATAATCGCATAATAGCCACGTTTAGAAACAATATCATTCCAATCTTTTTGGAAGGCATTTTGTATTTCGACACTTTTCGCAAACATGAGGACACCACTTGTATCTTGGTCAAGGCGATGGACAATAAAGATACGAGCATTCTTATCACTATTTTGGACATGTTCATTCACTAAACGGTACGCTGTGTGTACTTTTTCTTTGTCACTCGCAATTGTCAGTAAACCACTTGGTTTATTAATGACAATGATTTCATCATTCTCAAAAATCACTTTTAAACGACTCCCTTTTGTGGCGGTGACTCTTTTATTCATAAACGGAGTGATTTTGATTTCATCCCCGCGATAAACCTCAAAATCAAATTGTGATACAGGTACATCATTAACGAGTATTTGTTTCCGTGATAATAAGCTTTTCATATTATTACGGGAGTAACCCGGGATGGTTAAAAGAAAGGCAAGGAGTTCACCTTTTTCTTTCACGACGATTGTCTTTGTTTTACTTTGATTAAAACGTTCTCTATTTGCCATATTCTTTCTTCTTTCCAAAACCTAAGATAAAGAAGAAAAAACCACCAAACATCGATGGGGTCGCAAGAAGTGGCCACAAGACGTTTGTCTTTTCTATTTCTTCACTTGGTAATCGTCCTGCATTAATGTTTGCAACACGAATTAAATCTATTAAACCCATCACGATAAAAAATAAGCCTACAATTAATAGAAGGATGCCTACTACTTTAAAGAAGGTTTTATTTTTTTCCATGTTTTAATTCTGTATATTTATCTTTCCGACCTTTTGCCATGCTTACCGGATATTTCATATTATTCTTTTCTAGTTTGTTAAGTAAGATTTCATTAAGATCAATTTTATAAACATCCGCATATAAAAGCGCGTACATAATGATATCCGCTAGTTCTTCCTTCATCGCCTCTAGTTTATCTTCCGCACTTAAATCGGTCGCCGACCATTGAAAGAGCTCAAGAAGTTCACTGGCTTCAAGTAATAAAGAAATGGCAAGATCCTTGCCATTATGAAATTGCCGCCAGTCACGATCATCACGGAATTTAAGTACTTTACTGATTACTTCATCACTAATCATTAAAAGAGTCTCTTCTTTAATTCATAACGGTGCGACACTCTAAAGCTTTGGCCATCATATTCACTGAGTTCAAGGGCTACAACTTTCCCTTTAAAAGGTTTAAAGACGCTTAAGTAATGTTTATGCATTTCGCGGACATCTTCTCCGGGGTTGTAATAAATAGAAATATGAGGAACGAACTTGCCTAATTTTGGCGATGTCCATTCGTCTGACTCATAAGGGGTGAGTTCATGGATCTTTTCGTGGATGAAGTTTAATTTGTCACTTTTAGCAAAGGTCAACACCATTAAGTACTCAGTTAACATTTCAACGTTATTAATATCAATTTCAAATTCATTGATCATTTTGGATACTTTTTTCATGGCTTTCACAACCACGTTTTTATCCGCTTCAAGGAAGCGACCAATATTAATATGGGGATAGAAGTTACGATAAGGGACTTTAAAGTCTTTGTCCGTTAGTTTTAAAGTACGTACTCTTAATGAGGTATCATCATCAAGCACTAAGATGACAAAGTAATCTTTTAGGACAGTATTCATAATATCTTCCTCCCAATCTCGGATTCATAGTTATTATACTATAAAGTATAAACTTAAAACATCCTTAAAGTTGGATGATTCTTTCATTGTATTATTATCGTTATTCCCAAGTCGGTGTGGCTTGGGGCGTAAAGTTCTTTTTGATTTTTCGAAATTCACGACGTTTACTAATAAAATCATGCTTCGTTATTTCTAAAGGAATATATTTTAATTTTTGTCTTTCTACTTCAAGCGATTGTTGACGAAGTGATACAACTTGTTCTTTGGTCATTAATTTATGTTCAAGTAAGAAATCACTAAGGTGTAAAAACGTGGCATGTCCTTCAGTAGAAATGCCTGAACCTTTTAATACCATTAGAATTGTTTTTAAAAATATTTTTACATCAAGACCAAAGGAGTCTCTTGCTACATGCTCTAAATCATAGGTCAGGGCAGCATCATTGCGAATATTGTTGCGTCCATGAATAACAGACCAACTACTTAATCCCGGCTTAATTGCGGTTCTATAAACATAACTTGTATTCTGCATAAGAAGGGTTTCAAATATTGTTTTCGGTCGAGGACCAATGATGGTCATCTGACCAAAAAGAATATTAAACAATTGGGGTAGCTCATCAATACTCGTTTTGCGTAAAAAAAGACCAAATTTAGTTAATCTTTGATCATCTGGTAAAAGGTTACCATCATTGTCGAAGGCAACACGCATTGAACGAAATTTATATAAGGTGAAGACTTTGTTATATTGCCCTACTCTTTTTTGCCGAAAAAGAACTGGCGATCCCAAATTTAAGCGCACAAGAATGGCAACAAAAATAAATAGGGGGCTAAGAATAATGATAGCAAGAAGAGAAAGAATGAAATCGAATATTCTTTTGATTGGTTTAAACATATTTGCTGGCCCCTTTCAGTCAAAAAATATATTAACATAAATCAAATTAAAGACGTAACTTATCTGGACTTAATGCACTCAAATAAATGTCTTTTATGGCATTTTTAGTTAAATTTAGTGGATTATTACTCAATCTTTCAGGATTAACAGCATTCACAAGCTCTTCTAACTGAAGGTGATTGATGACAGGCTTATCAAGTTCGAATTCAGAAATAATCGATTTGAGAACACCGAATAATTTATCTTTGGTCATTTCAAAAATACTTGCAAGATTATCAAAAGTATCGTCTAGTTCTTTTTCGCCATTCAAATGATTAACCATATATTGATATACATAAGGCAGTGTAAGACTTACAGCATGTCCATGTGCAATACCAGTTAGTGATGTTAGTTTATAACTCATTGCGTGGGGCGCAGTCGTCGCTGTGATATTAATTGATTTCCCCGCTAAATAGGCAACTTTCATAATTCGTGGATTAACAAAAGGATGACCCGCTAAATAATGTTTATATGTGTGTAAGAAGAGAACAATCGCTTTTCTACTATATTCTCTAGCTTCAGCGTTTGATGCCTTTGCCCAGTATCCTTCAACTGCTTGACAAAATGCATCAAGGAGTGAAGAACGACGATGATAATCTGGAAGATCATGTAAAAAAGTAGCGTCACTAATAACAAAGTCAGGAAAGATACAATCATGAGTCAATGATTGTTTTTCTCCGTTTTCATAAATAACTGAATAACGTGTCGCTTCACTTCCAGTTCCGGCAGTAGTGGGAACGGCAATAAGAGGTGTATTCACAAATACTGGTTTTTGTTTTAGATAATTAATCGACGGATTAAGTTTTGAAAAGAGTTTGATGGCCTTTGCTACATCAAGACAGGAACCGCCACCGATTGCAATAATAACATCTGCGTTATGCGCCCTGAATTGAGTAACGCCCGCGACCACTTCTTCATATTTTGGGTTAGGAGAATAGCCATTAAAAAAGCTGGCTTCAAAGTTTTCTAGGTATTTTTTATAATCAGGATTTCTTGTGGCAGCACGACTATAGACAATAAACGGTCTTTTAAAATCATGCATTCTGAGCACTTCATCAACATTAATCAAAAAATCTCCTTCATATACTTTCTGATTTCTAAAATCAAAAAGCCGAATATCATTGCTAACCCGTTCATAGTCTTCAAGATTATCAATTTCTTCTAAGTAATGATCTTTATAATCAATTACTTCAACATTGAAGTTTGGAAGCACTTCATTTAAGGCGTTTTCGGCATATACATTTACATTATTTTTATCAATATAATCTTTCATCACTCTAAACCAGGATTTAATTAAATTATGATCAAGTTTATATAGGGGTTGTAAAGCATAATCATGTTCTTCAAATATGTTAACCGATATCTGTTGGAGTTTTCCTTCCTTCACCCGTCCTTTGAAATCTTTTGGTGGTTTTGGAATTGTAGTATTGATACAAGCAAGATTAGGTCTCTCATCATGAATTAAAGCTTCTAAGATGCCTTCATCAAAAACAAGATCCCCGTGCATAATAATAAAATTTCGGTCGAAGTATTTTTCCGCAAGAAACATTGAATAAATACTATTCGTTTTATCAAAAATTGGATTGAAAACGAACGTAACATCTAAATCAGGAAACTCTTTCTCACAGAACTCTTTAATTGTTTCTTCTTTATAGCCTGTGGAGATAATAATATGTTTAATTCCAGCCATACTTAAAAGACGTAATTGACGACCAAGTATCGTTTCACCACTTTTGAGTTCAACAAGACCTTTTGGTCTATCTTTAGTTAATTCCCCTAAACGGGAACCAACCCCACTATTAAAGATAAAGGCCTTCATTACTTTCTCGTTTTCCGTAAGAACTTCATAAGGGCTTCTTTATTTTCAACTGGTGTGGTTGTTGGTCGACCTAGGTCATCACGACTGCCTTGATTCACATAAATGACAAAAGCGGCCTTGGCTTTACGATTAAACTTGGGAAACATTTCTTTGACATCTTGAATGCTTTTTGCCTCATATACTTTTGAGAATCCAAGACCTTCTAGGATTTTCTTGTTGTTGAGCGCTAACGCGATCGTTGGTTGTCCACCAACTGATTCATGAGCACCATTATTAATCACAATATATTTAAAGTTCTTCGGTGCGTTCATGGCTGCGACACCTAGTCCACCTAAGTGCATGAGCATCGCCCCATCACCATCGACACAATAAACTTTCTTTCTATTGGCGAGTGAAATGCCTAAGGCAATCGAACTAGCGTGTCCCATTGAACCGACGGTTAAAAAGTCCTTTTCATGGGTTTGACCGGCTTTTTGCCGGATTTCAAATACTTCACGGCTTGTTTTACCGGTCGTGCTTACAATCACACTCTTCTCATCGATTTGGTTCATCACAACACCTAGTGCTTCTTCACGTGTCATGAGGAATTGATCACGAGGTAGAGCCAGTTTAACTTTAGAGAAAGTATCTTTTTTAATGACTAACGCAACGGACTTTAATGTCTTTTTCATAAAAAGCATGGCTTCATCGATTGCAGACTCAAAATTATCGTCAATAACAATCGTCTTAACACCCAATGTTTCAAGGGTACTTAAGGTAATCTTTCCTTGTTTTTTATGTTGTGGTTCATCTTTTGTGCCTGGTTCACCCCGCCATCCAATCATAAAAAGAACGGGGATATTATAGACATCTTCATCCGCTAGAGAGATCAGCGGATTAACAATATTCCCAAGTCCACTATTTTGTAAATAGACAAGAGCGGGTTTTCCAGTCGCTAAATAATGTCCACAGGCAAGGGCAACAGCGTTACCTTCATTAGCAGTGATAATATGTTTCTCACTAGGCGCATTTTTAGTAATATACGCACAAATATCTTTTAAAAGGGAATCAGGGACGCCATAGAAGGCATCAACACCACTTTTTAAAAGATAATCATAAAAACTTTTTGTATCAATCATTTTACTCTCCCCCTGGGATCAGTGTTAAGACTTTTTTAATTGGTAAGCAGAATTCATCCGCTTCTTTGCTTCTACCATTCGTCAGAATAGACTCAGCTGCTTTCACCATTGCAGGGTATGCCGCTCTTAATAAGTGATTGGCATGGATAATAATATTTGCTCCCTTTTCTGCAAGTTCTTTTTCTGTGAAATGATTATATGAAGTTGGCACGACAACAACCGGAATATCTTTACTGTATTCTCTAAATTGTCTAATGAATTCAATAATGTCTTCACCTGTTTTACTTTTGCTATGGATCATAATTCCATCAGCACCAGCCTCAATATAGAGTTTAGCTCTCATCATTGCATCGGCAATATCTTTGCCAGCAATCAAACTTTCAAGACGAGCAAAAATTAAGAAGTCACGTGTTGTTAAGGCTTGTTTACCTGCTTTAATCTTGTGGGCAAAAACATGAGGATCTTCAAGGGTTTGAACAACATCGGTCCCAAAAAGAGAATTCTTTTTAAGTCCGGTTTTGTCTTCCACAATAATCGCTGAAACACCGATCCGTTCTAATGTTTTGACATTAAACACAAAGTGTTCTTCTTTACCACCGGTATCGCCATCTAAAATAATTGGCTTAGTAGTTACATCCATAATTTCATTAATGGTATTAATTCTGCTTGTTAGGTCAACTAATTCAATATCTGGTTTTCCTTTGAAGGTGGAATCACAAAGAGAAGAAATCCACATGGCATCAAAAGACCGTGGTAATCCCGTTTCTTTATCAATCACACTTGTATTTTCTACAATTAAACCTGATAATCCATTTGAAGCTTCCATCACATTGACGAAAGGCTTTAGGTGAAGCATTTTTTTCAATAAGCCCCGACGATAATCCGGAGACTTTAAATCCTTAGTTAATTCAGATTGGGTGGTTGTAGAACTAAACCCGCGTGTATAGGGTACTTCTATAAGCTTTCCACCCCACTCATTAAGTACTTCAATAACACGTTCACGCACTCTTTGTTGAACACCTTCCCGCCAGTCATCCCCATGAACCACGAAGTCAGGTTTTAATCTTCTCAAATTTTCAGTGTAGTCAAGTGAATCTTGTGCTACTACTTCAGAGACATTTTTCAGGTTGTTAAATATTTCTTTACGTATTTCATAGTTATAGATTGGCACTCTTTTATAGGATGCAATTGCTTCATCCGATAAAAGACCAATGATAACATTTCCGTATTTTGCTCCTTCATTGATGACATTTAAATGGCCGGGATGAAGGATATCTGCTCCGATCGCAATATAGACTCTACTCATTGTAATTCTCCTTTATTGATTATTTCTTTAAATAAATAATTTAAGCATTGCTGTGTGGCATTACCACCGAAAACAAGAAACTTTTTTCGAATCTCTTTTAACTTCGCCTCATTATACTCTTTTTCTAAAAGAACCATTTTGAGCAAATGATCTTGGCTTCTAGTATAAAGTCCTTCAAACTCACTTTCATAAATCAAATATATACCTCGGTTACGCTTATATTCATCTAAATCATATGGATAAAGTATCACCCTTCTTTCTGGTTCGTTATCGAGGGTTGCTAAGAAATCAAACATTATCCCCGAGTAGTCCGTAATTACTAAGTCAGATACCAGTAGCAAGTCATTAACCGCGGAATAATCGCTGAAATTCAAAATAAAATCATCAAACTCAAAATTTAATAAACGGGTCGTCAAGGGATGGGCACGGAAAAGCACGACATATTGAGAACCAAGTTTCTTTTTCCATTCCTTAAAATCAACTGGTATGCTGATGTCGTAATTTTTCCCAAGGTCATTACTATCTCGCCAGGTAGGAGCGAAAAGAATGATTTTTTTGTTTGTTGGAATATTCATTTTTAGTTTTAGTTTCTGAAGATATTCTGAATCGTAGCGATCATATAATTCTTCGTTCCTCGGCATCCCAGTTCTAATTATAGAGGTCGACTTCACCCTGAAATCATTGATATATATCGGTACTTCATACTCACTAGAGACGGTGAAATAATCGACATTAGAAAAATTAAAATCTCTTCTTTTTCCAGTTGCATTTCCAATTTTCTTGATTGGAATTCCGTGCCAAGTATGCAAATATTTAGTATTTCTTTTTTTAAATCTTAATCCCCTCTCGATGTTTACTGATGCAACCCAATACTTAGCCTTTAGAGCCGTAAGAAAATACTTAAATGTGTCCATTTTAACAACATCATAAGTTGGGAACTTTTTCGGATCTTTTACCCCCCATATCAGCTTATATTTATTATATTTAGACTCAGATTTGATACTGTTATATATGACAAGAGGGCTATCATTAATTAAGCCCGCCTGGCCAGTCAACAAAATAAGATGTTCGTCCTGATGAACAAATAGGCCAATAAATCTAAATAGAACACCACCGATTGTCTTATACAACCATTGTATGAAGATGTTATTCTTTATTAGATATTCCAATTTATTTTTCATGTTTATGCTGCCTTTCCGTAAGTAGACCCTAAATCCCATCAATAAAAGACTCCATTATTATTATATAAAAAAGAAATGATTTAAACATTGATAGGATAAATAAAAGTGACCGGACACATATATTTTGATACAATAATTTCATGAATCAATGGATAAGTAATAACGGGGCATAAATGAAAAACTACATTAAAGCGAATTGTTGTTTTATTCTTAGCATAAATATGAATGAGCAGGGGCCCTCTGTTCATTTGCTAAAAGATATTTTTTCTGAATTCAAGGATGAAAAAATTGTTATTTTTCAAAAAGGAAAAAACCCGGTACACGATTCTGAATTTGTGACAAACATCTCTTTTTCAACAAAGAGAGTTTCCAAGAGAAATTTACTAACACGATACATTAATGACTTCATCTATTTTCATAAAATAAAGGATTTCCTAAAAAATAATTCAGTTGATGTTCCTGTTTACTTTGTTCAATCTTCGCCTCTTGCATACTTTATCGTTTCCTACATAAAAAAACACACTAAAGCGAAAGTTGTTTATAACGCCCAAGATATCTTTCCAAATAATGTAATTGGAAAAAGCAAAATAAAAAGATTAATCTACAGACCATTTTCAATAATGACAAAAAAACTTTTTCGATATGCAGACGAAATTATCACTATATCCGATGACATGAAAACTGAAATTACTAAAATGGGCGTAAATCATTCTAAGATTTCTGTAATTCACAATTGGGCAAGCCACTATGTTATTAATCCTGATTTTGATTTTAAAAAAAAACACAATTTGCAAGATAAATTTGTCGTTTTATATGCAGGAAATATTGGGAAGTTTCAAAATGTTAAAATGATTCTAAACGCCGCAAAATATACTGAAGATAAAGAAATTTTATATGTCATTCAAGGAACGGGTTATCACAGAAAAGAATTAGAATCCTATGCAAGCAAGGAAAATATTAAGAATGTTTTATTTTTTGACCCTGATTTACTTCAAAATATGTATTCAACTTATGCAACGGTTGACATTAATTTGATAACATTGAAACCTTATGTTTTCAAAACCGCTCTACCGAGCAAACTAGCATTCTGCCTTGAAACTGGTTCCGCTCTTATTTTCACAATAGAACCGGAGTCAAAAATGCATTCAATTTTAAACTCTGATAGCTTAACTCACTTACTCAATCCTAATGATCATTTAGGGTTAAGGGATTTTGTTTCAAGCATCAAAACCAAACCTAATACTTCCGTCGATGAAAATGTTAGAAAAGAAATCATTAAAAGATACTTCAATCCACTTGTTAACCCCGCTAAGTATAAGTACACTATAATGAAAACCGTTTCTTTGAAAGGAGAAAATGATAATGTTTAAAGATAGAATATTACTAATTACAGGCGGTACTGGTTCCTTTGGTAATGCTGTACTAAGCAGATTTCTTAATTCTGAAGTAAAGGAAATTAGAATTCTTTCACGCGATGAAAAAAAACAAGAGGATATGAGGAAAATATATAATAATGAGAAATTAAAATTCTACATTGGGGATGTGCGGGATTATAGTTCAATAGAAGGTTCTTTCATTGGTGTAGACTATGTTTTCCATGCGGCGGCACTCAAACAAGTGCCATCTTGTGAATTCTACCCAATAGAGGCAGTAAAAACGAATGTTCTCGGGAGTGATAATGTCATTAGCGCTTGCGTCAAAAATGGTGTGAAAAAAGCAATTTTCTTATCGACTGATAAAGCCGCCTATCCAATCAATGCGATGGGTATGAGTAAAGCCCTAATGGAAAAAAATGTCGTCGCCAGATCCCGTCAACTACGTCCAAATGATACTGTTTTATGCCTCACTCGTTATGGAAATGTCATGGCCTCTAGAGGATCAGTAATTCCGTTATTCCTTGATCAGATAGCAGAAGGTAAACCAATCACCATCACAAATCCAGATATGACTCGCTTCATGATGACCCTAGAAGACGCTGTGGATCTTGTCTTATATGCATTTGAACATGGTCAACAAGGTGACTTATTTGTTCAAAAAGCACCTGCGGCAACGATTGATACTTTAGCGAAAGCGGTTCTTGAACTTAAGGGCGTCAATCAAATGCCAGTTTCAATTGGTACAAGACACGGTGAGAAGCTCTATGAAGTACTTGTTACCCAAGAAGAAATGGTAAAAGCCATTGACCTTCCAGGATTCTTTAGAATACCTGCTGATAATCGAAATCTAAACTATGACAAATTTATTGAGAAAGGCTTAAAAGAGTTTTCTCAGAAAGAAGCCTATCATTCCCACAACACAAATAGACTTGATGTCGAAGGTATGAAAAAATTATTACTGAAATTAGATTTATTTAAATAGGTAAATCATGAACATATTAATCACAGGCGCAAATGGTTTTATAGGAAAAAACCTGATAAAGAGATTAAATGAAAGTAATGATTACACTATTTTTCCATTCGATCTTGAATCATCCCCAGAAGATTTAGAACGTTACACAAAAGAATGTGACTTTGTCTTTCACCTAGCAGGTGTCAATCGACCCAAAGATGAAAGAGAATTCTTGGAAGGAAACTTTGGTTTTACTTCAATTCTAATATCAAAGTTAAAACAATATAAAAACACCTGCCCCATCATGATTGCCTCATCCATACAAGCTGAACTCAATAACCCGTATGGCATTAGCAAAAAAGCGGGTGAAGATTTAATGTTCGAGTATAGCAAAGAAACGGGCTCAAAAGTACTTGTTTATCGTTTTGAAAATGTCTTCGGAAAATGGGCAAGACCAAATTACAATAGCGCAGTCGCGACTTTTTCACATAACATCGCTAACGACCTCCCAATCACAATAAATGACCCCAATGTTGAGGTGCAACTGATCTATATTGACGATGTCGTCAATGAACTCATTAATGCATTGCATGGGAAAGAAACGATGGTTGATAAATTCGCATACGTAAAACCCGTCCATAAGATTAAGCTAGGAAAAATCGCTGAACTCCTCTATTCATTTAAAGAATCAAGAGCAAACTTGAGTATTCCACAACTTGATGATCCTTTTGTGAAAAAACTATATTCCAATTATCTTAGTTATCTCCCACAAAATAGGTTTATTTATGATTTAAAGGTGAATGTTGATCAACGTGGTTCATTTACTGAATTTTTGAAGACAGAAGACCGTGGACAAGTATCAATTAATATCTCTAAACCAGGAATCGTAAAAGGAAATCACTGGCACCATTCAAAAACCGAAAAGTTTCTTGTTGTCAGTGGTACTGGGGTTATTCGATTCCGCCAAGTCGATTCAACTGAAGTCATTGAATACTTCGTAAATGGAGATGAACTACAAGTTGTCGATATCCCGCCAGGCTATACCCATAATATTGAAAATCTAGGAACTACTGACCTAGTGACTGTGATGTGGGCAAATGAAAAATTTGATAAAGATAAACCCGACACCATCTTTGAGGAGGTATAAGTATGGCTAAATTAAAATTAATGACAATTCTTGGGACTAGGCCAGAAATTATTCGCCTTTCCGCAGTCATAAAGAAGGCTGACCAAGTGTTTGATCATATTCTCGTTCACACCGGACAAAATTATGACTATGAACTGAATGAAATATTCTTTAATGAATTAGAACTTCGTAAACCCGATTACTTCCTAAGTGCGGCCGGTAAGGATCTTGGTGAAACAATGGGCAATATTATTGCTAAATCCTATGAGATTATTGCCAAGGAAAAACCCGATGCCGTTTTAATTCTCGGAGACACAAATAGTGCCCTATCCGCCATTAGTGCCAAACGCCTAAAAACTCCCATCTTCCACATGGAAGCAGGTAATCGTTGCTGGGACTGGAATGTTAGCGAAATGATTAACCGCCGCGTGGTTGATAGTATCGCCGATATAAACTTACCCTACACTGAAAACAGTCGCCTATACCTAATTGGTGAAGGAATAGACCCTAAAACTATCTTTGTGACTGGTTCTCCTATGGCAGAAGTCCTTGATATGTACAAAGAAAAGATAAATAATAGCCAAATTCTATCTAAACTTAATTTGGAAAAAGGAAAGTATATTCTTGTATCAAGTCACCGAGAAGAAAATATTGACCTAGAACATAATTTTTACAATCTAATGAATGCCATAAATGATGTCGCAGAGAAGTATCAATTACCCATCATCTATTCAGTCCACCCACGTAGCAAAAAATGGATAGAAAAACGGAACTTTAAATTCCATCCTCTCGTCCAACAGTTGAAACCGCTTGGATTCTTTGATTACAATAAGCTTCAACAGGAATCTTTCTGTGTCCTTAGTGACTCTGGAACTTTGAGCGAAGAAAGTGCCATGCTGAACTTCACAGGTGTATTGATTAGAACATCGACCGAAAGACCAGAAGCACTTGACGCGGGTTCCGTTGTAATTGGCGGAATAACAACTAGAGACATTATAAATGCAATCGATCTTGCAATAACCTTAAAACGCGAACCAGTGATTTTGAATAAGGATTATCAAAGTCTAAATGTGTCAACAAAAGTTGTGAGGTTAGTACAAAGTTTAACAAATGTTGTTGATATTACGATTTGGAGGAAATGAATTCTGAAATCAAAGAATGTTTTAGTGCTTGGCCCATATAAAGAAAACCAGAAAACACCACTTCCTGGAGGTATTGCAAGGTGGATTTTTGATTTTATTCACTCGGATTTTTCAAAAAACATCACCTTTTCTATCGTAGATATGTCAATTATCGGTGATAGATCAAAAAATAGGCCTTTTTTCTCGAAATTATACGATGAATATAAGCGGGCAATTTATATTAAGCAGCAAACTGACCTAAACCTCAAAACTAAATCGTTTGATTATGCACATCTTCATACCGCTTGTGGAAAATATGGAATCATTCGTGACTACCTTACCTTAAGAAAAATTCACAAAAAGAATATTAAAATAATATCACACTTCCATTGTAATGTTCATCTACACGCCAATAAAAGCAAGGTAACATTATTCTATTTTAAAAAGATACTGAATATTAGCGATGTTGTGATAGCTTTGAACGAAAAATCGAAAAATTTCATTTGTGCTACTAACCCTAAAACGACCGTGATAAAAATTCCGAATTTTATAAGTGAATCAGAAATTAGGAAAGATGAGAAAAAAATCAATGATCCACTTAAAAATATAATATATGTAGGATTCGTGAGAAAAGCCAAAGGATTCGAAGAAATTATTCAAGTTGCAAAATCTTTTCCCGACAAAAAATTTACATTGATAGGGCAAGTGGATCCATCTTATATTGGTATGTCTTATCCTAGTAATATTAATTTGATCAATTATGCCTCAAGAGATGTTATATTCAAATATCTTGATGAGTCTGATATGTTTCTTTTTCCGTCACATAGCGAGGGATTTTCGATTGCGTTGTTAGAAGCTATGGCTCGCGGACTACCTATCGTTTGTTCAGACGTTGGTGCTAATGCAGAAATGGTCGAGAATAAAGTCGGTGGATACGTTATTGAACCAAAGAATTCCGACTTATTAATATCTGCAATTAAATTAATCGAAGATTCAGTATTCCGAAGTAATAGTTCAATGAAGAATCTTTCAAAAGTAAAATCTTGCTATATTGACTCTATAGTAATTAAAAAAATCATCAGTATATATGAAACTGATTAAGGGCTGCCAGTTACTTATCAAATCTGCCCTTTAGAACTTTTGCTGGCACTCCACCAACTATGGAATATGGTGGAACATCACGAACTACAACAGCGCCCGCCGAAATTATAGCTCCCTTGCCAACTGTTACACCCTTTAATATAATAGCACCAGTTCCTACCCAATTATCACCTTTAAAAATTACCGGCTTGTCATTTTCTGGTTATTTTTCTTCATTAGTGACATTTATCATTGGCTTTGATGTTATGTCATATCTATGATCCCCAGTGAAAACTGAAACTCGAGGGCCAAACATCACATCGTCTCCAATAATAATTGGAGCTAATGCGGCAATTAAATAACAATCTTGTCCAAGATTAATGTTGTTCCCTAATACAATATTCCCGTAAGTATATAGGCCATTTCGTCCAATTCTTACATTCTTCCCATGTTTTTTAAAGGCGGCTAATCTAAAGGGCATAATTATGTAGCGGTAGACAAATCTTTTTATAAGCAATATTAGTTTATAAATGTATTTCATAAAACCTTCCTGTTAATTAAGTTATTTTCATATTAATCATAACATGAGAAGTTTACTGACAACCATTAATAAGTGATATACTAATTAGTATAACCAAGCGAAAAACATAAAAGGATCTTTATATGAGAATTGTTCAGATTATTCCCTATATAAAAACAATTGGGGGTGCAGAAAAATTTGTTTTTGAATTATCGGTCGAACTTCAAAAATTGGGTAATTCCGTTACAATCATTACATTCTACAAAGTGGAAGGCTTTTTTGACGATTACATAAAATCAAATAATCTTCATGTTATCTATCTAAATAAAAAAAGAGGGGTTGATATCAGGACAAGTATTCGATTACGTAAATTAATATCAAGAATTAACCCTGATATTGTTCATTGTCATCTTAATTATCATTCTACCTTTTTTTTCGGAAGAATTCAAAAGATGAAAAACCCTGTATTTGTAGAAACAATTCATTCGACTTACATTAAGAATCAAAATAATCCAGTCATGAAAAAAAATAGTATGTTAATAAGAGTAATTAGCGGTTGGTACAAAAGAAAAATTGTTACACCAGTTGCAATAAGCGATTCTGTAAATGATAGTACTAGATCTTTTTTCAATCTATCAACTCCAATTCCTCTAATTTATAATGGCATTTCTTTAGCGGACTTAGGAAGTGTACCTAGTATTTCCAAAAGAAAATTTGATTTCATAAATGTAGCCTCCTTTATACCCTTAAAGAACCAAATCGCCATTGTGAATGCAGCGAAAATACTAAAAGATAAAGGCTATAAGTTTAAGATTACATTAGTGGGTATAGGACCAACGTTTGAGAATGTTAAAAATGCCATTGAGAGTAATGACTTAGGTGGCTATATATCAATGCTCGGTCAACGCAAAGACATTTTTGAACTTTTAAAAATGCATAAAGTGTTCCTACTGCCCTCTCTGACTGAGGGTAATCCCTTATCAGTGTTAGAAGCAATGGCCGCAGGGTTAATGGTTATTGCAACCGAAAAAGGGGGCACTGTCAATTTGATTAAACCGAATATAAATGGATTTCTCATCGACCCAAATGATTACACTTTCTTGGCCTCATTAATGGAGACATCACTAGTTGATCAAACTATAGTAAAAACTATATCTAAGAACAATTTGCTACTTTCATCTAATTTTGACATAGTCAATACAGCCAGACAATATTCTACACTTTACGCGGATTTACTTATAATCAAGCAACAAAGATGATTGAATAGTTGAAATTGAAGATTAAGTTATTCATTTTTTCTATTGTTTAGTAAAAATGAATAACTTCAACTTACCAACCCTTGACATTATGGTTACTCATATATAATATTTATATATGTCATTTAAAAATAAATACTTATTATTAACATTTCCCTTGGTTATTTTTCAATTGTTCTTTTCTTTACTATTTTTTTCGAAGCCAAACTTATTGATTGAATCTAAACTAACATATTATAAACAAACTGCGATAATGAACGATTATAAAATTCCATTTGTCCACTCAGTAATCCAATCAAATGGCGATTTTCATATAGATTCTCTTTCTTCATTTGTTCGTGAAAACACGTCGAGATCTAATAAGTCTGTAATTTACTATAAACTCAAGGAAGCTAATAATTTCAAAATTAATTTGTCAGCGAACTCCGGAGCTAATTATGAAATTCTTAGCAGCATACTCTATAATCCTCTCCGTTATGACATTGGAAATCCTTACTTTGAAAGTTTTCGGGTTCGTCAAGAATTCCAAGATATAGACTCCCGTTTCATTGATTCTGGTTTTGATTTCACGATTCAATTAGACAGCACTATCGCACTAGAATTGCTGGATTTGAATACTATTTCAGAAGATTTGAGTTATTTCAAAAATACGAAATTCAAAATTTCTCTAGAATTTGGTGATAAAACTTATCAGGGATATGTTTCTAATATATTTTATGTTGAAGAGGCAGAGCCTATTTCCACAGCTTTAAATTATTTTCATGGTTTATATAATATAATCGTTCCTACCGCTAGTATGAGGTCGGAACTTGAGAGTGATGTCAATTTCGACTTCATTAATAATAGTTTGCGTATTAGAAATGAAATGAGAAAGATTTCCAAATTGGGTGATTATCAGGTTTCTTTCTTTGACCAACAAGGGGAAAATGCCTTTTTGTCTCAGATATTTGGTGATTTAATAGAAGATAAGGTAGACTACTTGACGCTAACAATCTATACTGTGCTTGCATTTTTGACACTTTTCTTTATTGTAGTTTCATCCAATAAGTTAAAAATTCAAAAACGAGGGCTTGGATTAATTATTATCTTAAGTATCTTTATTTACCAATTAATCCTATTAATAGGCAAAGTATGGCTGAATATCTTATTCATTTATGAGTTAAGCAATGTATATTACGGTGCATTTTCTTTATTTCTTTTTATTTCTATTACATGTATCTTAATTGCCAATTCTTATTATAGAAGAGGGTTTAATGTTAACTAGGATATATATTTTCATGAAAAAGAGTGGTGCCAAAATTAGAAAAGACCACTTTATTATGAGTTCCAATCGCTTTGAAACCCTTTTATTTAACTTTCTTACAATCTCACTGTTTCTTTCAATTTTTCTGACAATGGGTTTTACAAGAATCTTCCCCTTGAATCTAATACTAAAATTTTTGTTGATTGCGACCAATATATTAATTGCAGTTTATTTAATCTTTTACTCTAAGATTACCCTAACCAATTTTCTTGCTCTCTTGTTTATTTCGGCAACATGGTTTATTTTTGTGGCGTTACTAAACAAATCCATTAAAAGTGAAAAATCCTTTATTCTAAATATAATTAATATGATTCCATTATATTTGATTCTTATTGATTCTGAGAAGATGAGGAATACTTTTTATTCTGCAATGGTTTTTGGATTAATTTCATATGTTATCTGCTTTACCATTTACTATGCATCTGATTTACTACATTTAAATTTCGATAGGCGCTTAGGTTCATTCTTTGGAAACCAAAATGATGTAGCAGCGACTTTATTAATCGCATCCACCCTATTTCTATATAATTTGTTAAAAAAGAAATTCTTTTTTGTTGTTCCGTTATTATTCTCTGTTTTGGCATTACTTTCTACAGGTTCGAGAGCAGGTCTTCTTAACCTAATTATTGTGAGTATCATTGTAATACTTTTCGTTTTTAAAAATCGTAGAAAATTAGTTATAACCATTGGATTGATTATGCTGGTAATTGCAGTTTTATTGATAATGAATTTGTCAATTCTGGTTCCAATAAAAGAACGCATGCTTGACTTAATTAAAGTAATATTTTACGGGGAAAGTACAGCTGATGCCTCTACAAGCAATCGAATTGGAGCCGCGCTAGAATCATTTATTCTACTTTTTACTAGTCCCTTATTAGGTAATCAACTCTCTCTTTTCAATTATTCATCAAATCAAATGGTTGCTCATAACGGATTTCTAGAAATCGCATCAAGACAAGGCCTAATTTCATTACTCTTCTTTCTTGCTCTATTTATCTTACCAATAATACAAATTAGGAAAAATAACCATCAAAAATGGCCTTTATTTCTTGGGCTCATTATAGGTTCAATTCTTTTTCATTTAACTCTAACATCTTTACCATTCAAAGAACAATATTTAATATTGGTTTTAGCGATGTCATACCAATCACAAGATAATATGTCCATTTCTCTTAGACATGAACTCTATCATTGTTTAATGTATAGAAATATCACATTATATAATTCAAACGAAATGGATGTTATGGCCGATAAAGTCCCCTATTTATCAATAAAAGGAATTGCGTTTTCTTATTCACTTACTCAAGAAAATAGTATTTCGGCCCCTCAAGCTTTTTATAATCTCGGTGAAGTATTATCTATTTCTCTCGACCATACTTTTGTTTTTAGAACTCGGGATTGGAAAGATAAAATGGATACTCCCATCGTTGTCCGCAATGCAAATACATCAAATATTAACCACCTGAAGTTTCTTAATTATCTACTTAGAAGATCGCATTACAAAGTAATTATTTTAGATTTGAAACAAACCTATACCTCATTATTTTCAACTATTTTCAGTTCTATAAGAAAACAATTTTTTGTTTTTCTTCAGACAATATTTTGGCCTTCAAGGATAATTTCAAATCCAGTCTCGCCAAGAAAGAATAAATCAAACCACTTTCTCATTGACTTAATATTCTTTTCAATATTTAATACCCTATCAGTAATTTGTCTCACTATTGCTATGGACTACGCACAAATTATACAAAAAGTCATCTTAATTATCTTTTCTGCATTTTACTTTTTTATCGTACTAAAAAATCTTTATCAGTATAAAAAATTCAATAAGAAGAATACAGCCATCATAATGTGGCTAATAGTATCGGTTCTACCGGTGCTTATTTATCTACTTCTTACCATTTTGTTGCCCGGTATGTTTAAAAAAAATACATTTAGTAATATTCACTCTGGATTAATATTATTATCGAATTTACTTATCCTTGTTTTCAAGCCCTCTTCACGGAAAAAAAGTAGTAATTAGTCAAATTATAATCAAATGACAAAACCTAGTATCGTTTTATTCTGTAATTGTCAATAAATTTATGTTGGTTTATAGCGGTTGAAAATGTAGGTAAATGACGAGGACTAGTCCTCGTCGTTTTCAAATTGCAATTTGCCCTTGATCCGATAGGATTGCCCGGTGATTTTAATAATATGCGAGTGATGAACAAGGCGATCAATAATAGCGTTAGCGATTGTATAATCACCAAAGACATCGCCCCATTTAGAAAGTGGTAAATTTGATGTAATAATTAGCGGTCGTCTTTCATAGCGAGCGGCGACAAGCTGAAAGAAACCATTCGCGGCATCTTTATCAACAGGAAGATAGCCAACTTCGTCGACGATAAGCAGTTTGTATTTTAGATAATGTTTAACAACTTTGTCGACGGTACCTTCACTCGCGGCGACTTTAAACTTTTGCATGAGTGTATTAAAGTGGATAAAATAGGTCGAGACGCGTTTACTGGAAGCTTCAATGCCAAGCGCGGTAGCAAGGTGAGTTTTACCAACACCCGCGTACGGCCAATAAGATCGAGAATTTGGGTTTTATTAATCGAGGGTTGGTAGGAGAAATCAAAATCATCCAGGCGTTCATGATAGAGGAAATGGGAGATGGTGAGATTAATAAGGCGAGCGCGTTCGACATAATTTGGCTCTTCACCATGGTTGTTCATAAATACCATCCTTTCATATAAGTCTCTTCTCATTTAATTTCTAAACCTTTCTAATCGTGAGTTAGAAAAAGTTTATCAAAAAAGAAAAGCATACCCGTAAGAAACCTACATTTTCGACCGTCAATTTCCTACATCTATATGATGGCATTTACATATTCTACTAGTTATGAGTTAATAAATTTAATCTTTAATCAATAAGTGTGTTTGTGTAATCGGAAAAAATTATTTATTCACATGAGTCAATCGCATAATTAAGCACGAGATAAATTAGAGAATTTATTTTCTGTCAAATATATAATTTTTTCATCAAATTTGAATTTACATCTCAAGCGGAAGCAAACCATACATCCAAAAGCGAATAATAGTAAACCTGATTACCTTATCTTTCTAAATGAAATGTACTTCTTTACGTTCATTCTAAAGTACGGGCTTAAGAAATAGAAAAGACCAAATACAGTCAGAGAAATAATTATTGAGAATGTGCCATTTATTAGTAAGGAAACATAAGGATTCTCAATAATCGGTAATGGGATAAAATAAATGATAAAAATAATTACAATGAACATTGCGACTAGCAAATAATTAACAAGGTAATACTTGGTTGGTTTCATATTGAACCCAAATTTAAATAAAACAAATGGCTCTACAATATGAGTGAGGGCTAAATTTGTAATAATTGTTGCTATAAGAACGCCCTGGATCCCCCATAAAAACACGAATATTAATGATAGTATTAAGTTTGCAATTCCCTCTACTAATGGCTTGAAACGATCATAGTAAAATAAACCTGAAGCGTCCTTGAAAGTCAGGGTTGCATTTCTCATAAATTGAACAAAATAATTGATGGAAATAATCAAGACCACATCTCTAGGTAAAATAGAAACCTCAGTGAATAAGAGTGTTACAAGAGGATCAATCACCATAAAAAAACCTAAAAAGAAGACAAATGCAATAAGATAATTTAGAATATATATCTCGATAAATTGCTTATGGTAGACCTCCTTGCTGTTTTTTGCATATGAATGTCCAACAATATTAGTAATCGAAGTGAAAACTAATGTAAGAACAGAAATCACTCCATTTACAATCGTAATGTAATTGGAATAATATCCTAAAATGCCAATCCCAATTATTGTGCTTATTATGATACTATCACCAGTATTGACGAGTAAACCACCAATCCTATGCAAAAAAAGTGCCTTTACCTTGACGATTACATCTTTCTTTAGATCATCATCAATCTTTTTTTGGCCGTTTATCAGATTGCGATATTTAACTTTATAAATAACTTCAGTAAGTACCCATTGTATTAAATTCCCGATAATAATAGAGGCAAAAAATAGGTCGAAATTTTTAAGCTTTAATAGTACAAATATTTGGAGAGCCGCTCCGACAATTAATCCAATTGAATGAATCGTAGTGGTGACATAATTATCCAGATGTGCGTTGATTAGAGAAGTCTTGTGCCCATACAAATACGTAATCACTTGAGCACCAAGGAACAGAATATAGGTAAAATATATGTTATATGAACCAGTTTGATTTTTTGCTAGCAAAGGAACTAAAGGTGTAATCAATATTCCGATAGCCAAAATCACAAAAAATATTATCCGATATATTTTCTTATACAAGAAATATAAGGCAGAAACCATATTTTTATCACCAGCAACAATAGGTTTATACATACTAAAAGTGATTGCGGTACCAACGCCAAGTTCAGCAATACTTAAAAAACCTAAAATACTAGTATATAGAGAAAATAGCCCCGTAGCCTCTTCTCCAATTTGCCTCATTAAAACACTTCTTGCAAATATGGTTATTAGAACAATAAACACTTTGAAGATTGTTGACGTTAATATATTAATAAAGGCTTTTCTTCGATTCATCTATCTATCCCATTAGAAATTTGATTATACCATTTGTATTGTAATAGTTTATGTATTTTATGGCATCTAATCGTATAAAGTTTACTATTTTTTGTTTAGCGTGTTTGAAGAAGATGACTCTTTCATAATGTTTTTAGTTTTATTGATAAGTTTTCTATTCTTAATTTTACTTTCAATCGCTAGTATTTCCGGAGACTTTTCTTCTTCAACTTCTTTTTTTCTTACTTTATCGAATATTTTCTTGACCGTTGTTTTTGGGTTTAAGTTTTCTAAGTCTTTGGTCCATGCGGCAATAAAGAGATCGCTCTTATCTTGAATGATCTTAATGATGAATTCTAATAAGACTTGCATCACCCATAAGAAGATCATTAAAGAGGCAAGGATTGTATTAATCGGTGTGACATCCGTTGTTGCCATATAGATACCGTATATCATCACCCCTAAGGTAAAGGCTTTAATCCCTAGATTTATCCACTTATAACTTCTTCTGACTATTCTTTGGATTTTCTTATTCTTATGTTTCGAGAAGAATAGAACAAAAATTGTATAGGCGACAAATAAAGAAGCAAGAATGGCGTTCGCAATCACATTACCTTTTTGGGTAAGAAATGCATAGACATAGTAGATGACAATAAACACGGATGAACCATATTGAAATATCTTAGCGTAACGCTTTATATCTTCAATAATCATCATCACTGCTGCTCGGGTGTATTTAAACATTCGTCATCCTCTCTGCATATATTCTCAAAGCGATAATAAGATAATCGGCTATATTAATTATAAAGTATTACAACGTTATCATCTATTTATATTTTTAGTCCTAATAAAATAAGTGGGTTGAGGCCAATAATGTCATTGATATAATCAACGGAACCCACAAGGTATCATCACCCTCTTTAGCTATTGTTTCAGTGATTGTCGCTAACAAGGATGTTACAAAAGGGATAATCACAACATTAATAACATCATCTTTGGTGGTAAAGTACACAATGAAAAAAATGATGACGAGTGAACACATAAACATCGCCAATGATCCTTCGACCGTCTTCCTACACTTAATAAACTTATGTTTAATCACTGTCGTATTCTTTCCTTGTCCTACAAGAGCGGCCAAAGCATCACCGATTCCCCATGAAAGAATTGATGCTAGGACAATATACTTATGGTCTTTTCCAAATAGGCCCCATACAACACTTGTGATCAGAATATAAGTGAAAAACGCGAGAGCAATGCTTCTTTTCACTTCTCCTTTCTTGCGCTCCGCAAGAAGGGAAGAATAAAATGAAAATTTTCCAAGAATCGTAAGTCCAATTAGGGCAAAGACCATAAGGAGGACCATCGTAATAACGGATGTATACCAAAAGTCAAATAGATAGAGGAAAGGGAAGATGGATCCCATAAAGAAAAGATGCAGGCTCTTGCGGTACCATTCACCTTTTAGTTTAAAGACATACTTAATGAGTAAAGTAGTAAGAGCAACCCCACCAAAATATAGGGTGGTGAAGAAAGCGTCTTGTAATCCATTTAAAAAAATGTCCATATTAAGTGTTTACTCTCTATGAACATTATACGTGTTTATACAGCTTAACGAATGACACTTCGTTTAAAGGCTGTGTCTTTTTCTATCATTTCTTGTTTATTATCTTTTAGACTTTTGGCCTTGTTAGGGTAAATCGGTGCACCGACATGAACGGTGTACTTCACCCGATCTTTAATCTCCCACGTAATAAATAAGGGCAAGATGGGGATATTAAGTTTAGTCGCATAATGGTAAGCCCCTGGCATCAACGGACGAGGATAAGGATAGTCTAACCACATCTCTTGTTCTGGATAAATAAGGATTGCTTTCTTCTTTTTGGCAAGGACCTCAAGCGCTGGATTAAATACTTTTCCTAAATAGGCTAAGTCATTCGAATACGGTAAGACATCTATTCCTTTGACAATTTTGCCTAAGGGTCCACCCATAAAAAGATTCGTTTCACTCACAACCACACTTAGTTTATTTTTGTATCCCAACTTATTTGTCAAATAGCGGACGATTAAAGAATCAAAGGGGGAGAAGTGATTCGCTGTAATGATAAAGGCTTTCCCTTTGAGCTTAAGTGCATGCTCATAACCAATGATCTTAATGTCACTTCCCATCTCCTTAGTCTTTTTGTTTACAATGGCATGGGCCGGTATTCTTTTCACTTTTGAAGATAACTTCTTTTTTAGTAAATCATATTTAAAGACTACTTGTTCTCGTTCTTCTTTGGTGACAATATGATCGCCCGGCATAACTTTCACGTTAAAAGTACCCGCCTTAATGGCGTTATTAATATTTGCTTCAATCACAGGACGGATATCTTTAAATAAGTCGTTCATAGGGTTTAGAGGGCTAAGATCTTTTTAAAGGTTACTTCTTCATTGTTAGTAATGTGGATGGCTTTCGCAAATAGTCCTTTAACGCCTTTTTCTTCTTTCGCTAAATGGGCGGCATCGACACTTTGCTTAATACGGATTAAATCGTCATAAAAGGGACTCGTGACGGCGGCATCCCAAAACTCTTTGGAGTAAAGGACATGGTCATGATGCCACGGCTTTTCAAAGGAGTTGTAATGCAATAGTTTTAAGGTTGCATAATCAAATTCGTGATCGGGTAAGGGCATTTTATTCCAACCAATCGGTAATAATACTTTGTCATTACGGCATAAGACATTTAAGTAATCTTGATCAGGACAAACACTATCAAAGTTATACGTTTCTAAAAGGTGTAAGAACTTATTTTCAATGTCATCTTCTCTAAATTTCTTTAAGTTCATCACTAAGACGCCAGAGTTAAAGTATTCATGGGCGGCAATCCCGACCGCTTCACTGGCGTAAGCGGCAAATTCTGGAACATCTAAGACCAGACGGTCATTAATAGCCCCGACAAGTTTACCTTCAATATTCGTGTGATAGAGTTCACTGATATCGCCTACCAATATTAAGTCGGCATCTAAGTAAATCGCTTTTTCATATTGCGGGAATAGGGTGGCAATAAACATGCGGTAATAAATGGCGACACTATAGTAGTCACGTAGCCGAAGGGCGAGTTCATCATAATGTTTGCTAATGACTTCTTCGATATTAAAAAAGTCAATGGTAAGATGTTCGTTTTCAAGCACTTTAACGCGTGCTTTATTTTCTTCTTTAATGCCAGCGTTAAGGACAATCGCGCGGTAATGGTAATCCTTATTTGCGTTTTTAATCAGCGTATGAATCGCCGTTCCTAAAAACGGAATGTAGTTATCGTCACAAGCGAAAAATATTGGTATTTCTTTTTTCATAAGATCTCCTTTGTAATGTGTTCATATTTTTCTAAAATATCGTCAAATGCATGACATTTATAAACGTGGTGTAATTTTTCTTTATGCCACGGTTTTATATTAATAAAGTGGAACTTCGGAAAGAGTCTAAACTGCATACTAAAGTGGCGGATAACGGTGTCTTTCGTAACTTTCTTTTGTTCGTTATAGATGCGCGACATAAGCTTCTTTTTAAGCACAAACTTGTTAATCGCGGTTTGATCACTTAAGAAGACTTTCTTTGTATTGAGATAGTTTCTTGTTTTAAGAAATAATCCCGTTTCTTTAATCCGCTTCATATTAAGAAGCAGCACCCCGGCATTTAAATAGCGAGGTCCCATAAAGAAACGTCCATATCGATCTTTAACCCCCGCGAGTTCATACTCACTAATGTCGGTGTTATAGAAACCACTGATGTCATGATGGGCTAAAACGTCGGTATCTAAATATAAAGCTTTATCTGGAATATTAGGGATTAAATCGACTAAGAGACGAAGTAAGGTATAAGCCGTATACCGGGTATCGTTATTCGGTGAATCTCTTAACTCTTTTAAGAATAAGTCAGTAGCATCAATTTTCGTGACGGTTGACGCTCCATTAACTTCTTTAATCACTTTTTCTAGGAGGAAAATATCTTCATTTTTAACCGCTAGGTAATCGGGATCGACTTCTTTAAGTTCCATTGTCAAGATATAAAGGTGAAGTTCCCCCTTATAATGCTTAATGACACTGAGGGCACTTAAAAGCATCCCCTTAAAAACTTTATAATTACCGGCAAATACTAGATTCATGACTCTTTTTTCCCCGTATAGATATACTTAATCTTTTGATAGGTTGATTGCTTTGACCTTGTGACCATCGCGCTATAAACCTCATCTCTTAGCGCCTGAGCGGCTTCGCTTGGCGTGAGCTCATCTTTAACAATGAAGGGTCCATCAAGATAGACGACAGTTTTAAGTCTTCCGCTTCGCTTTGTTTGGTAAGTCGTCGTTAACGCATATGTCTTAACACCGTACTTTTGGGGATAGGTGAAGGATTTAGCGGTAAACGGTCGAATGAGCGTGTAGTAGGGCCATAAATGCGCTTCGGGATAGATAAGCACGACTTCTTTAGCCGCAAGACGCTTTCCCACTTCTTTTAAAAAGTTTTTACTCGCCAGATAGTCTTCTGGAAGCGGTAAGGCTCCCCATGATTTGGTGAGATTACCAATGAGCGGTAAAGAGACATTCGCACTGTTGACGACCATACTCACTTTCTTGGGAAAAAGATGAATCGTCGGACCGAAAGCATCCCCTTGGGCATGGGTGTGATTCGCGTACACAATTGCCCCAACTTTATTCATCTCCTTTAGAAGATGGCGATTGACTATTTTTGTTCGTCTTATGAGTTTCGTATAGATGAAGGCAATCGGAGTCATGACGAGCCGATAGCTCACAAAGTCAAAAAGTTTCTTTAACCACTGATCGCGATTATAAGCATAATTACCACGAATCACTTTGACGGTTCGGGGACTCGGTCCAAACTCATCATGAAGTGGATCGCTGTAGTAATAAATCACTTCTTTTTCTTTTGCCATAACTCCTGCCCGTCATTATGTTAATTTCATTAACGAATTTAACAAAGGGAATCTCAATATTTTGTTTATCAATCTTTGAGAGACCATTTCTCATATTATGGGAATTTGACTTTTTACCTTCCAAGAGGTATGATTACATAGTAAAAAATAATCAATCTATGGAAAACTTACAAAGCATTATCGCTAACAACATCATCTATCTTCGAAAGAAGAATAATTTAACACAGCAAGAACTTGCTTCTAAAATTAGCTATAGCGATAACGCGATTAGCCGTTGGGAACGAGGAGACGCCACCCCAACGGTTGAAATACTCAATATCATTGCCCACTACTTTGGCGTTAAGGTCACGGATTTATTTGATGAGAACTTCCCGGAAATAGATCAACCTAAAGACAAGCTCACACGAATTAAACGTATCTTAGTGATTCTTTTTAGTGTCTCAATTGTCTGGACCTTTGCTTTGGTAGGTTTTATCTACACGATGATGTTTAAAGATCAATTAGGAGACTACGGTCCTAATGGGTGGCTCTTATTCGTCATTAGCATTCCCTTTTCTTTATTAGTGCTTTATTTCTATAACCGACTTTGGGGTAATAAAATTTATCATCTCATTATCTTTTCATTATTCTGGTGGTCACTTATTACTAATTTTTATCTTTATAGTCTGGTACTCTCGGGCGTGAACCTGTGGCTTATCTTCTTACTAGGCATCCCCATCCAACTCGCTCAAATCCTTTGGTACTTCATTCGCCGTTAAATAACCTTAACAGCTTCTTTTTTTATGGAAGCAAAACCGTTACATATTTATAAGTAGAAATTATGAAAATATCAAAAAATATATCAATAAAATACACGCTTTTTTGTGTATAATGACATTAAAGGAGGTACAACGGATGAGTCATATCATTACACTCGTCGCTGCTAATTGGCTCTTTGCTATTTGGCTTGGCGTTTTCATTCTTGCCCTAATTGTTGAAGCCGCTGAACCAGGATTAGTCAGTATTTGGTTTGCAGGAGGGGCGCTTGTTGCGTTTATCCTTAGCTTAGTCGGAGTCAAACTATGGATTCAAATCCTCGTGTTTATTCTGACGAGCACCATCCTATTAATCCTCAGCTTCATCTTCTTTCGCAAGTCTTTCCTTAATGCGAAAAACCAAAACACAAACCTTGATGCGCTTCTTGATGAAGAGGTTATTCTCTTAAGTAATTGTTCAAAAGAAGAACTTGGAGAAGTCGCCTATCGCGATGTCCGGTGGAAGGTCACCCCAAAACTTCATGATGACACCTTCAAAACCGGAGAAGTCGCCATCGTCGACGCCATTAAAGGAAATAAATTAGTGATTAAAAAGAAAGGAACTAATTAACTATGTTAAACATCAACTTCTTACTTACGAATGCACAAGTCTTTGGCATCATTGCCCTTGCCTTCTTAGTGCTTGTCATCTTAGTGACCATCATTCGCTCGATTAAGATTGTTCGTCAAGCAACGGTCATTGTCGTTGAACGCCTCGGTAAGTTCAATCGTATTTGCCAAGCCGGTATGCACTTTGTCATCCCATTCTTTGAACGGGCCACGCAACCAATCTTTCTAAAAGAAAGAGTCAGTGACTTTCCGCCCCAACCCGTCATTACCAAAGATAACGTCACGATGTCGATTGACACCGTTGTCTACTGGCAAGTGACCGATCCAAAACTCTTCGTCTATGGGGTCATCATGCCGCAAAGCGCATTAGAAAACTTAACCGCTACCACGCTTCGTAACTTAATTGGGGACTTAGAGTTAGATGAAACCTTAACAAGCCGTGATACCGTTAACCACCAAATGTGGAAAGTACTTGATCTTGCAACCGATCCATGGGGTATTAAAGTGACCCGCGTCGAACTTAAAAACATCTTGCCACCACGTGATATCCAAGAAGCCATGGAAAAACAAATGCGGGCTGAACGGCAAAAACGGCAAGAAATCTTAGAAGCCGAAGGTAAAAAAGCCGCCGCTATTCTCATCGCGGAGGGTGAAAAAGAAGCTGTCATCTTGAGATCTGAAGCCGCTAAACAAAAAATGATTCGGGAAGCCGAAGGGGAAGCGGAAGCACTCCTTGCCGTCTATGAAGCAAATGCGAAAGGTATATCCCTTGTTAACGCTGCTAACCCAGGTCCAGCTTACTTAACCTTAAAAGGATTTGAAGCACTAGAAAACCTTGCTAATGGCCAATCAACCAAGATTATTGTGCCAAGTGAGATTCAAAACGTCACGGGCCTTCTTACCTCTTTAAAAGAAGCCGTTATTGACGATAAGCCACACTCAAAGAAGTAAACTAAAGATACGATAAATTTTGAAGCAGGCACTAAACGTGTCTGCTTTTTCTTTAGAAATGACAAAAAACATAAAATAAGAGCGTTTTCATCAATTTTTAAATTGTGGCTATATATTCGATAGATTTCATTAAAACAATCGTTTTTTCATGATTTCTAGCGTTATTTACTCTTCGATTTCTATTTACAAGTCAATTTTATACTTTGTATAATAAATATAAGCCTATTTCACATACGACCTTTTCTGGGAGGATGAGGACAATGAAAAAAATAATAAAGTACTTAACGCTCGCGTTTCTTGCAGGATCGTTTGCCTTTGGGTTGGCACAAAATAAACGGTCAGAGGTTAGAATAGATGCTGCGACACAAACTGACCGAAGAATTTATGTATATCTAGAAGGCGCTTGGGATGGAACTGATATGTATATCCATTATTGGGGAGGGACAAGTCCAGGGACAACTTGGGCTAGCTGTCCAATAATGACAAGAGTCCTTAGTGATTATTGGCAAGGAATGTATTATTATGATATCCCTGCTGATGTTACTGAGTTTTTAGTAAAAAATGCTACCGGTAATGTTACTAAAGCCTCAAATCAATCAGTTAATATCTTAGTCTCTAATCTAATGGTAGAAGAAAATCATAAAATTGTTGCTGTTAAGGGTTGGACAGCAGACTCATCAAACCGCCTTGTTGGTTTTTCCGATACGGCTCCCGGCAATAGTGGTCAAATAGCTGCTATTTTGAACCACATCAATTCATGTTCAGATAGTTTTGCTTCAGGATATAATGCATGGCCCCAAATTAATGATTTATTCATTGAATCAAGCGCTCTAGATTTGAATACGGTAGTAATTGATAACTTTGGTCCAGACACGACAATAGGAAATAAAATTACTTACTTAGAAATGCAATATACAACTGACGGTAGTGGCAACACAACTGGCGGTGGTGGCGGCGGACTACGAGTAACACCATCCGAAGATAATAGTATGATAGCTACAGTTACTATTGGTTTAATTGGATTGAGTTCATTACTCGGTTACCACTTCATTAACAAGAAACGAATTCCGCAATAACGTTTAATATGATATTGAAAAGGAGCCTGGTGGCTCCTTTTTTGATGTCTTTTAGTTTTGATTTATAGACTAAGTGATTTAAGTAAGTACTTATCAAAACGCATAAAGCTTTCTTTCTTTTTCGCGTTTTTATTATCGGTGTTTTCTCTAAAGCCATAGAGGGCTAAGTCAAGATCACTTTTAATATTGATGATTTCATCAATCATTGCTTGTAACATTTGGTCGACTTCTTCTTGACCGCGATATTTGTTGAGGGCTTCAAAGATTGATAGTTTTTGTAAGAGCATAAAGTCGACTTCTTCTGGGTTCATAGCCCGGAAGGCTTTAAGCATTTCTTCTTTATTCTTTTCATGGTTATAAGCGTAATTGCCCATCGCCACAAAGAGGCCTAAGGTGAATCCTAAGAGAATAAGACCCCCTAAGGTGGACGCAAGGGTTGCGAAGGCGACAACCCCGACGAGTGATCCTAGAAAGATGGTGGCCGCTCCCGTGGTGGTGCCAAGTCTTAACGCATCACTTAATAGGTCGGCTTGGCTCTTGCCACTGATGTGGTTATACTTTTTAATTAAATCTTTTTCGTACTCGGTAAAGAAAGTTTTGGATAGGCCCATTGCCACGGAGAAATCCGCATAACTTTCTTTCTTTTGGGATTCCTTAAGTGGAGTGTCAATATACGGATTTGAGAAGATTAAGTTAAAAGCAACATAGACACTTCGAAGGTCGGCGATATCGTTGGTGAACTGATCATTGATATAAGACACAAGTTCGCCTAAGTCTTCAATGATAGTAATTTGATTATCTCTTGCAAAAGTGATCACATTCGTGAGGTGCTCTCTTTTTTGGGCGAGCACTTTTTCATTTGCGTCATTGACTTGTTTATTAAACGTATTGGCAATGTCTTTACCTAACTTTTGAAAGAAAGGGTCATTCACCGCGACTGGTTTTTCTTTGGTTCTTTCGATCTCTTTTTCATGAAAGAGGATGTCTTTTTTGATGCGTAAGATATTAAACGAATAATTAATCGTTTGCATCGCTTGGGGGTTAAATGTATCTTGCATTATGCTTGGTCTCCTTGTTCTTTTAAGTCCACTAAGAGGGGTGCGTAATCTTTATGGGAACGGAGTAATAAAATAATCAGCTCTTTAAACTTTTGATCACGGTCCATCTTCTCTTTAATTTCTTTTAAGAGTGATTGATCACCACCCTCTTTTTGATGATTAATGAAATTAATGATATCCACCTTATTCGTGGCTTCTTTGGTAATGAAATCAAAGATGATAATAATCTCATATTTGATATGACGAACGTCCCCGGTCTCATAGTCCACCATGTATTTATAAAGGGTGGGTCTTGTGACACCTAAAAGAGGGGCAAGTTCGGTAATTGTAATATATTCCGTTAACTTCTTCATATATTCCTCCTACCAACATCTTAACAACACGTTTAAAAATTGTCAAATATATTTTACACATATTTTACACTTCAAATGATTATGACATAGTCATGGGGGCGTTATTATTTTGCTGCTGCTTTGATTTTATAAAGTTCTTCAACGGCAAAGTGGACTTTGGTGACAAGATAGTTTGGACTATGACTAAACATATAAAATGTATCTTGTGGGTAGCTAAAACTAATGCCATCCCCTTTCCCGAAGTAATTAAATTCAATATGTACACTGTAGTTATCAAGCGGGGCTTTAACAAATGTAAATTCTTCCCCATTATGCGATTTACCTTCAACTTTAAAGCCATTTTCGTTATGCGTAATCGTGCCATAACCGATCCGGTAAAAACCTTTACTATTTGGCAATGATTCGATGGCGACTTCCGCTTCTAAGCGATACTTACCGGCTTCAAGTTCTTTACGGACTTCCGCACGTTGCCATTCATACCAATCAGGAATGTGACTAAATTCTGTATCTCCCGTTGTCGCATGAAGGCTACCGTCAGGTAGCATGTCATATTCTTTAATGCAGTTCCCGCATTTGAGATAATGTCCAACCCCGATCATCTTTCCTTCTGCAAGACAAGACGGACATTTATAAAGAACTTTTTCTAATCCTTCAGCCCGAAACGGTTCGGTGATTTTAACACCTTTTTCTTTTTGCCAGGCATAGTCATCATACGTAAAAGCTTCTTTAATACGTTTATTAATATCATCAACACTAAGTTTATCAATTTCTTCAACACTAAATAAGTAGCTCAAATCAGCTTCGGTATGGACTTTCCGAGGTTTCAAATTCCACACCGGTTGTGCTAGATGGTTGCCGCGACAAATTAGACTCGCCACGGGTACTTTAAGGAGTTTAATGAGTTTGCCCAGGCTGTCTGGCAAGATGGCCGCGGTACCGACTAAACTATAGCGTGCTTCGGGATAGATCATCGTAATATGACGCAAGGTATTCACGCTATATTTAATTTGTTTGACTAACCCTAAGTCATTAATAAACTTACGTTTCCCAAAGCAGCCAACTTGGCGCATTAATCCTTCACGGTTAATAAAACCATCGACCGCCACAATATACGTTGCCCGACGAGGGAAAATAGCCATGGTGGCGACTTTAAAGTCATAGAAAGAATTATGGTTACAAAGCAGAAGAAACGGCTTATCTTTAAGGGGCTTCATATTATGGCGACGAATGACGACTTTTCGTTTTCTGGTTTCACCAAAGGAAAGCGCCCACGCGAGTGGGGTGAGAATACGCCGTTGTTTGTGTACTTTTTTATTCACATTAAAACGTGGCATCTTCGCCACTTCACTAAATGATTTATCAACGATTGAACTAATTTTCATATACTGTCCTTTAATTTGTCTGTTCTTATTGTATCAAAAGTATTGATTCTCTTCTATTTTTCACTTTCTAGTTACTTTCATAGTTTTATTACTCTCAAATTAGACTCGTGCCATTGTATTCTAGGAAGAACATAAAAGAAAAAGCCTTCCCTCATTTAAGGAAAGGCTCGTTTCATTTATCTCTTTTTTTATTAGAACTTAGCGAAGGCAGTCATGACATCATCTAAGAACTTAAGCGTTGCCGGAACAAAGACACCTTTATCATCAAATAAGGTGTGAACCGCCGCTAAATAGACTTCTGGTTGATTCATTGGACGGCCATTTAAGAAGTTTAAGACCGTACGGGTATCAGTTGCACTACCAAAGCCACTTAAGGCGCCTGGTGAATGACCAACAACCATAAAGCTCTTGCCACTCCATAAGTTTTGACCCCATGGTCTGCTGCCGACATCTAACGCATTTTTAAGTGAGGCAGGCATCGTGCGGTTGTGTTCTGGGGCTACAACGATAACACCATCGACCGACGCTAATTCTTTACGGAAAGCGGTATATGCGGCAGGGGTTTCAAGGACCCCACCATCAAAGTCTTGGTTATAAAGTGGTAATGCACTAATATCAAGAATCTTTGCCTCAGCCTTCCCGTTTAATAATGTAAGTAAGTTCGCAGCGATCTTTGCAGAGTTACTTCCGCTACGTAACGAACCAATAATAATTCCTATTTTTTTCATCTTCATTTCTCCTTTTCTAAACGTATTATACACTTAATATTTCGAAATGAAAATAATTTGCTTACAAAGTTGAGCGTCATAAAAAGCCCCTACTTAAGGGGCTAAATAATCATTTATTTTCGTTAAAGATTATACTTCTTTTGGTTCAGGGATAACAATATTGAGGAAAACAGCAACGAGCGTAGCAATCGCAAGTGGGGAGATTTGAACATTGCCAATCATGATTTTTAATAGTGACGGATCAAAGCCGGCAACCCCAATTTGACCAATGATATCGCCCGCCGTACTTAAGGCTCCTAAGCCCAGACCTACCGCGAGTGTCACCGAAACAATAATAAGATCTTTCGTTTTTCCAATATCGGCTTTATGTTCAATCACCATCCGTAAGCCCGAGGCACTAATCATGCCAAAGAGAATAACGGAGGCGCCACCGATGACCGCACTTGGAATCGTTGCAATCACCGAACCAAAGATGGAGATAACCCCAAATAGGATGGCCAGTAAAGCGGCGTAGAAGACGTTTTTGGGTTCATAGTTTTCGGTAATGACTAAGATGGCTGTATTTTCACCATACGTTGTTTGCGGTGGGCCCCCAAGTAAACTCGCGGCCATAATCGCAAAGCCGTCGCCCGCTAATGTTCGGTCAATACCAGGATCAACAAAGAAGTCTTTGCCGCAGACGGTACTATTCGCACTAATATCACCGATATGTTCCATTAACGTAACAAAAGCAATCGGAACCATCATTACAATCGCGTTCCAATCAAAACGTAAGTATTTATAAAACCCAAGGGTGGAGCCTAATGATTGGAAAATCACAATGTCGGCGCCTTGAAGGGAACTAAAGTCGACTAAGCCAATAATCACGGCGTAAACATAACCAACTAGAAAACCTAGTAGGATTGGGGCCGCCTTGAAAAATGATTTTGGTTTTGCAAAAGCACTAATGCCGATAATGGTAACTAAAGTAATGAGAGCGGTGCTCCATTCTTTCCAGGCCTCACTACCAAATAGTGTGTAGCGTGCAATAATATTATTCCAAAGAATGGCCGGGACAAGTAACATCCCTAAAACGATAATCACTGGACCAACAACCCGCGGTGGGAAAATCTTCCGTACTTTTTCAACCCCAATGAGGTGAATAATGGTTGCAAAGAGTAAGTAGGCAACCCCGGTAAAGAAGACCGCAACGACTAAGGCGCCCATGTTTTGTTGCCAAGCGGTACTTCCAATGTCCCCGCTTCCGCTCATAATCGCCATTAAGGCTGGGAGGTAAGCAAAACTAGACCCAAGGAAGACTGGAACTTTCTTCTTCGTCGTGAAGTAGAAAATGACCGTCCCAATCCCCGCCGTAATGAGGGTGATTGAAATCGATAGTCCTGCAAGTATGGGGACTAAGACCGTTGCGCCAAGCATGGCGAACATATGTTGGAAACTAAGAAGTGTCGTTTTGAAGATCCCGCGACTTCGGGCACTTTTTGATTGCGTCATATGATTCCTCTTTATTTTTATTTATTATACTTAAATTTATTTGATATAAGCTTATGATTCGTTGATGGTATCTAAATAGGTAACTAACCGCCGGTAGTGATTAGCATTATAGGCTGGGGTTTTAATAAACGCCTTGAGTTCCTCAAGCGTAAGCCACTGATGATTAATCGTTTCTCCAGGTTGATAAACAATCTTTTTACTTGGGTCATCGACAAGTGCCAGATAACCTTGATTAATCACGCCCTTTGCAACATTGATAAAGTAGTATGTTGGTTCAATGTGTTTAACATGGAGACCGGTTTCTTCAAGGACTTCACGAATGGCGCCATCAATTTTACTTTCGCCAGCTAAGATAGAACCGCCGGCACTTCCTTCATACACACCGGGGGACTCTTTTTTATTAAAATCTCGTTGCATCACGAGATAAGTCCCGTCACGATGTTTCACAAGTGTCTCAACCACAATATGAAAATAACCGGCTGGTATATCACTAAAACGTTTTGTGATTGTTAATCCGGTTTTTACTTCATTTTTGTCGTATAGATCCCACATTTCCATATCTAGTATTATAACCGAAAATAAAAAATCCCCCACTTGTTTAAGTGAGGGACGTGTCTTATCTAATTAAGTAATTAGCCAATCATTCCTGGTAAGCCAAATTCTTCAACGAGTTCATAAGCTGCAAAACTTGGATAAGTAATCGAGACTGGTTCATTCATTTTGAGTGAGAAGCCGATATCAACATTAACACTAATCCTATTGGTGAGTTCAAGGTAGGTATCAGTATCGTAGTCATAAATCGAAGATGGGGTATAGAGATCCGCATCTAATAAGATTTCAAGTTTTGATAAGAACCCCGCTTTATTGATTTCAATCACAACTTCCGCTTTCCGAAGGGTTAGCATGTTATTGACTTCTTCTTCCGCCATCGCCCGAATCGCGGTTACTTCTTCGCTTGTGAGTTCCCGACCAATGATCGAGGCTTGAAGGCTAATGGCGAATTCGGCAAACATATCAATCGCATCTTGTTGGGTCACTTTATAAGTAATAAGAATAACCCCACCTTTATCGGTCGCGGTAACATTACGGATTTCATTGAGCATTGTCGTGAGTTCCGTAAAGTCCATTTCTTCAGGTAGCACTTCGTCAGTTGGTAAACCTGGGAATGGACCGACTTCCATCTTTTGTTTAGCGGACATGGTTTGTTCGGTATTTGATTCACCGTCAAACGCCGCTAAATTAAAGCCAAGATAAGCAAATTCATCCACATAATAAAGACCAATGTCGCCATTAACATCAATCATTGTTTCACTATTCTCGGCAACAGCAAGTGATCCTTCGGCAGTGATGGCAAATTCAGCGGTTTCCTTATCTAAGTTTTTCGCTTTTGCATTCACGCTAAGGTCAGCATTTATTGTTCCAACCATTAACGGGTCGGTTACAACTTCTTCGAACTGGGTTATCTCGAGTTCGAGTGAGGCGTCCAATTTCGCTTCGATAGAAGTCATGTCAGTTGTCATCATCTTCTCGGCAGCTTCAGCTAGTTTTGTGTTTGCAACTTCTTTTGTGAGTTGCGTGGTTGGTGTACAACCAGCTAGCGCAAGGAGGCCAAGGGGTAGAAATAGTAGTTTTTTAAGTTTCATAGACATGAAACCTCCTTTCATATTTCTAATTTAATTTTAGCACCAGTGTAGATTGAGGGTAATTAAATTGACTTAATTGTTATAATTAAAATATGCAAATTTACTTTAATCAAATAGGTCTAACCGATTTTAATGAACAAACAAAGGCCTTTTTGAGGAATGCTTTTCCTGCGGTGGCCTTTACCTTTGCTCCTGAAATCAATTACCAAGCGGAAATGATTGTAAGTTACCCACTGCCGATCAAGAAGTTAAATTTAACTGATTTCCCGCGTCTCAAAGTCATTCATCTTTTAAGTGCCGGCTATGATGAACTTGATTTAGATTACTTGCGTATCAGAGGCATTCGTCTCCTGAACGCCCGTGCGACCAGTAGTATTGCCATTGCCGAATACATCATCGGCCAAATTTTAAATATAAATTACAACTTTACAACCTATCATGATCTTCAAACCCAAAAAATATGGCGTCGCCATTATACAAGTATTGAACTTGATCAAAGTCGCGTTCTGATACTCGGTGCTGGGGCCATTAGCCTAAGCCTCGCCGCCCGATTAAAAGGATTTCACGCCCACATTACGACCTACCGTCAACAACAAAAAATCGAATCCAATGTGGATGAAGTCATGACGGACCTGACAGAAGTAAAAAATAGGCTCCACACCTTTGACTATGTCGTCTTGGCCCTCCCATCGACAAGCGAAACTCGCAATCTTCTCGATGCGTCGTGGTTTAAAGCGATGAACGAACATGCCCTTTTAATTAATGTTGCGCGGGGTGATCTTGTCGTGGAAGAAGATTTGATTGCCGCCTTAAAAGAAAATCAAATTCGAGGGGCGATTCTTGATGTAACCCGCAAAGAACCACTACCAATGGATTCTCCGCTCTGGGAATTACCAAACGTCGTCATTACCCCACACATTTCTTTTTACTCCAATCGGTATCTTGATAATGTACTCTCCTTATTTATTACGAACTTAAATCAATATCTTGCCCATTTACCTATAGAAACGGAAATCCGCTTATGAAAATCGCCTCAAAACGTTTAATCCTTCGTCCCTTCACTTTAAATGATGTGGATCATGTTGACCGTTATTCCAAAAAGGAAAGTGTCACCACCTTTATGGTTTGGGGTCCAAATACATACGAGCAAAGTGAAAACTTTGTCAAACATGTGGTCTATCAATCACGGCTTACGCCGCAAATGGAACATCACTTTATTGTTCAACTCAAAGAAGGGCCGGTGATCGGTGCTTGCTCTATAACCTTTGATAAACTCAGTGAACCTCCCGCGCTTGGTTGGGTTTTTGATGACCAATATTGGAATCAAGGTTACGGCACCGAAACAGCGAAAGCACTCCTGAGTTATGCCTTTAACACGCTTAAAGTTCGTCAAGTTTACGCGACATGTCAAGAAGAAAATATCGGCAGTGCCCGGGTCATGGAAAAAAATGCGATGCGCTACGTAAAAACAATCTCAAAGGAATATCCGAAACTAGGAAAAGTCATGGTGCGAGTTTATGAAATTACCGCCCTTGAATATCGGTTAAATAACCATAAAACATTTATATGAAACATCGAATATACACCATTATTGCCTTGTTAATCAGCCAATTTAGCGGACAAATGGCCCCGAAACCGATTGAATTTAGTGATGATCAGCCCTTTATCTTTACTCTTGATCAACCTTCTTTAAAAGTTCTTCAATTCACCGATCTCCATCTCACCTATGGCTTTGACGCGAATGACCAAAAAACATTGTCGCAAATTAAAAAAATTACGCTTCATGAAACACCGGACTTAATTGTTTTAACGGGGGATCAGACGTTATCGATCAGCGCGCCCGCGCGCTATCGTCAACTCATTCGTCATATGGAATCATTAAAGACCCCTTGGACAATGATCTTTGGTAATCACGAAAATGATTTCCATTCTTTTAAGAAAATTATCGATACGATTATAAGCGAGGATACGACATACTTACATTTCAAACTTGGTCCTGAACTGAGTGAGGGCGGCTACGGTAACTTCCGCTTTGAATACTATTATGAAGACGCCCCGTTTTACAATTTCTACTTCTTAGATTCAAAAACGGAACTTAATCGTAAAAGGGAAAGCAGTGATCTATCACGCTATGAGTACTTTAGTGCGGCGCAAGTTGATTGGTTTAAAGATAAAGTGGATGTCGATAAACTTACCGGTATACAGTCGGCAGTCTTTACGCATATTCCTTTAGTGCAATATCATTATGCGACCGAAGCAAAAGGTACCCCGGCCCTCGTTGGTCAAATTAGAGAAGGGATTTATACCCAATCACGTGATACCGGTTTCTTTGATGCCATGAAAGAAAGCGGCGTTAGTAAAGCCGTCTTTGTTGGTCATGATCACCGTAATAACTTTGAATTTGATTATGAAGGTATTAAACTCGTCTATGGCCAAAATAGCGGTTATAACGGTTACGGTAATATCACCCGTGGGGCCCGTATCATCACAATTGACAGCGCAAAGACTTTATCGACCCACATCATCTATGAGGATTTATCATATGACGATTAAACATATCATTTTAATCTTTATTAATTCTTTTATCCTCTTCTTAATCGCGTTTGTGTTAAGTCGTAGTTTTCTTTCGCTTCTTCTCTTCCTACCAGTTTTCGCCGCCGTCTATCTTCACTTGAGGAAAAAGTATGCTTGATTTATTTGTTGGCCTTCTTCAACTTTCTTTTTACATCGTCCTTTTTACATATATCCCCATGACTGCCCTTGTTCGCTATTTAAGTGTTAGATTTGAAAAAAAGCCTCGAGGTGAGGCTTTAATGATTGTGCTTGATATTTCCGCAATCAGCTTTTATCACTCAGTGACAAAGGGGCATCTTTATTACCAACTTTATAATATATTAATGTATATATATGCTGGTTTTGGCTTTTTAGCGTTTGCGTTTGCGGTCCATATGTATGTCTAGGTTATTTTAACCACTTTCTTAAATCATGAAGCACGGTCGCGGTTAATCCGTGGCCGTTTGTATGTTTGGAGACACTTAAGTCATAACTTGCACTGAGGGCTTCGATAAGTATTTTTTGACGATTAACCGGTAAGTAGGGGTCATTATCAGAGGCACTTAAGAAGACTTTGAAGTCTTTGTTTAGTGGGAAAACGATATCGGTCTTTAAAAGTCCTGGTTGAAGTAAAACCGCACCACTAAAAAGATTTGACTCTTCTAAAAGGAGGGCTTCAATCATCGAGGCGCCATTTGAATAACCGAGAAGAATTAATTCCTTTAACTTATACTTCTTCTTTGCGTCTTTTAGGAAATTTAGAATGTAATCGGCTTCTTGTTTGGCGTTTTCCAGGTCGAAGGTATGCATATCAAAACGTTTAAAGAAACGCAGCATGCCGCCTTCATTAATACGACCCCGTAAGCTTAAGATATTGTACTTTTGATCGATATCATGAGCGAGAGGAACTAAGTCTTTTTCGTCCCCTCCAGTCCCGTGAAGTAAAACAAGGGTGACGCGGTGGTTATTATTTTCAAAATAGTGGATCATGCCTGTTCTCCTTTATTTAATTTTTTGAGAAGCTCCCGGAGTGTTTTTTCCTCATCTTCATCAAGTGCTTTGCCAATGGTTTCTATATACGCATAATGTTTCGGAGCAATGTCACTGATGACTTTATGGCCTTTCGCACTAAGGGTGACGTAAAAGACGCGACCATCTGTTTCACAGCATTTCTTTTCAATAAGTTCTTCTTTAATTAATTTATTAATGGTGTAAGAAAGGGTACTATTGTTCACCAGTAGTTTACTTAGTAATTCGCCGACTGCAAGCCGACCTTTTTGATAAAGAGCTTCTAAAATCCCAAACTCAGTTAAGTTAAAACCATACTCTAAGACATTGAGCCGCAAAAGATCAGTGTAGTTTTTACTTGTTTTTAAAAGGGCACTAACGGTTTTTGGTTGCATGTAGGTAAACCTCATCTTCTTTTTTATTATCGCGATAAATCGTTGTGTCTAACGGGGTTATCACTTTTTCTATTGTATCTCTTTTTGCCCGTAGATGCGGCGGTAAGGCTAATGTTTCCCCTAAAATTTCGTAACTTTCTTCATCATCAATAAAGCCTGGACCATCGGTCGCTAATTCAAACAGAATGTTCGGATAAAGTCTTGTATAAAGTGATTTAAAGTAAAAACGATCAACAAATCCGCTATGGGGGGCGAGGGCTTGATTAAAGACTGGCACCCAGCTCATTAAGTGTTCTTTATCACTCGTGCGGAAAGCAACGTGGTGAACCGCGCCATAACCTTGGCGGGCAATATCGCCATGTTCAACATATTCGACGATGACCATCGCGCCATTACCGCCTTCACCCATTTCATATTTCGTTAAGTTCCCAACGGTTTCACCCTTCCGCATACCAAGAACGCCACTTAATGCCTTCTCCATCCGTAACGGATCGTTCGCGGTTAACCAAACTGGTCCTAAACCGGTAATGGCAACATCATTGGGGACGGGGCCGCGTAACCAAGGGGTTCCCGAGACCACACCTTCATTATTTTCGTCACTAACGAGCGCATAACGTGCGCCATCAAAATCCGAAAAGAACATCATTTTGCGACCAAAGATGGTTTGGATTTCTTCATAATGGACCTCGTACACGTCGAACCGTAATTTAAAATAATCAAGCGCCTTATCATTCGGGACACGAAAACCGGTACGACTGATTTCATTCGCGCCAAAGCGTGCTTTTCCAATACCTTTAAAATCAAAGAATGTAATGTCGGTGCCAGCATTGCCTCTGTCGTCTGCGAAGAATAAGTGATACGTAAAGATGTCGTCTTGATTGACAGTTTTCTTGACGAGTCTTAATCCTAAGACTTTGGTAAAGAATTCATAATTTTTTTGTGCATTTGATGTGATGGCAGTCACGTGGTGTATACCTAATAATTGTTTCATGTGGTTATTTCCTCCACCGACATTATAGTTCGAAATCGAAATACTTCCAAATCATATGCTTGTGGGTAAAACATAATTACTTTTTGAAACACTAATAACATTGTTATAATATCTTTATGCAATGGATGAAGAAGAATATTCGCTACTTTATATTGAGTTTATTTGTTTTTACAAATGGCTTAATTATTAGTGAATCTGCCCTCAGTGGCGGTCCTTCCGGATCGCGGAGTAGTTTCATCTCTTTAATCCTTAGTATATTTGTTAATAAAACAGTGCCGCCCATTGAACCTGAGTTTATCGCTGTTGAAAGCATCTCCTTAAAAAACCATATTAATGAAGAACTTGCGGAAGGGTCAACCTATTACATCCCGCTAGGCGTTACAAGACGTGTTTCTCCTATCATCTTACCGGAGAAAGCAACTGACAAATCCGTCACTTGGACCACAAGTGATCCGGATGTCCTTGAAGTCTATTCAGGGGGTTACTTAGAGGCGCGGAGTATTGGCGAAAATGTCTTAATTACAGCGACCCCGTCTAAACCTGATTTAGCTGTTTCCTTTTATGTCACCGTGCACGAAAAACGAGCCCCTGAAACCTTTACCGCTCATCTTGAAAATGACGATATCGCCCGCGGTACATCGACGCGTCTCGTTGTCGAGTTAAGTGAACTCGAAGCGCGCGAATATGATCCTAGTAAACTCGATTACTTTAGTAATAATGAGACCATTGTCACCATTAATGAATATGGGGTTATCAAAGCCCACAACCTTGGTGAAACAACCGTCGGTATTACAGGGCACCCAACCACATATACCGTTTCTGTATATGAAAGTGAAACCCCGATTATTTATCCCACCCTGATCAACCTCGATCTACCTGATTCCGGGCTTGTTTACGACAAAACGCCACTTAATTACACATTCGATGTTGAAAATGTCACCGATCCTTCGCTTACCTTTACCTCAAGCAATGAAGCAATTGCGAAAATTATTAAAGAAGAAGATCAATACTATATTTATGGCACGAAGGTCAATGGGACAGCGACCATCACCGCTTACTTAAATACTGATTTTCTTATTCGGGCAACGCATGACATCACCATCAATAATGTTCTCCCAAATGCCGTTACCTTATATGCAAATAAAACAGAAGCCGGTGTCGGCCAAACCATTCGCTTAACGCCGACCTTTAGTCACGGTATCATCGGCAAAGAAGATGTCCCAGTGACGAATCAACGAGCCGTTTTCACGTCCAGTGACGAATCGATTGCACGGGTTAGTAATTCGAACCTAGACGGGATCGTGCTTGGCCTTAAACAAGGCACAGTCACCATTACCGCGACTAGTGCTTCAGCGCCCGAAGTATCCACTTCCATTACCTTAAAAATTATAGCGACCCCTTATATCAATGACTCAAACTTTGATGACTTTCAAACCTTTGTCCGTAAGGCATTGGGCCATTACTTTTTCTTCTTCATTGATGGCGTCTTTGGCTTTTTTACCTTTTACTTATTCTTTAAAAATAAACGGATAAAGAAAACACTCATTAGTACGCTGAGTGTTGGAATCTTTATTGCGGCGCTAAGTGAAGTCATTCAAACCTTCATTCCTGGTCGTGCAGGACGCTTTAGTGATGTTTTAATTGATAGCGCAGGTTACTTAACCGCGACGCTTATCTGCTATTTAATCATTTACTTATACAATCGAAAAAAGAACAAAGTAACGCCGTTACTTTAAGCTGCGCATTTTGGTAAGGAGCATCTCAATCTGCGGGGTCACATCATCATCAATGAGATCATTTAAGAAATCATACATCGATTCTTTGACTTGGTCGACATTCGCAGCATTGAAATCTTGTTCAATCGTTAAATAAGGTTTTTCCCCTTCTTCATTTAACACGGCCTTGCCGTAAAGTAGTTTTAGGTTAAGCTTATTGATAATCGGGAGAATGTCTTTATCATGCTTAATCTCACCAATTAAAAGACGAAAACTTATTTGTAAGTAGTGACTTTTCCGATAGTCACCAAACGCAATTTGAAAATAGAAGGCATCCTTAAAAAGGTTAATCACGACTGGAATCCCGAAGGTGATCCCATTTGTCTTAGCGTTAATCTCAAGCGGCATCTGAAACATAAAATCTTCCGCAGCTGAAATATCGACTAGCGTTTGACTAATCTCGCGTTCAATTTCTTTGTGATTAAGGGGGATCATACATCACTCCTCTTAAAGCGTCTCTTCAAGCGAGGTATTTAAGAAGTTAAAGAGTTGGGCGACAATCGCTCCAATCCGTGGTTGGGCTTCAACCCCGACCCGCACATGGGTTAAGAGTTGTTCATCTTCGCCAATTTCGTAATTTATGGCTTTAATCATTAGCCATGGTACACCAAAAAATCGGGCACAAGTGACAATACCACCCATCTCTGTATCAATGGCAATCTTCCCACCAAGGAAATTTTCTTGGTTATCGATAAGTTTATTGACTTCATTCATGTCCGTGTAAAATTTGCCGACATTAAGCACTGGTCCCCGCACGAGTTTATAGTTTCCCGCACTGACATTAATACGTTCAACATACCGAATATAACTATCTTCAGTGACATAATATGGGGCCATATGAATGGCTTCAGAAAAATGACGATCATTCACGCTATTATAGTCAAAAACCCCAAGGTAGACCCGCTCAGCTACGAAGAGGTCGCCTTGCTTTAAGCCTTTAGAGGCACTACTACAACTCCCAATGGAGATGACAAGATAAGGATCAAATTTACGAATCATGTAGGTGCAAATAATAGAACTCATTAAGTTTGAGTTTCCGGTATAAGTAATACAAATATCCTTGCCACCATACTCACCAACATAGTAGAAATGGTCACCTTTAAGGGCGCCTTTTTCCACAAGTTTCATTTTTTTACGAATATAAAGAATATCGTCAGGGGTCGTTCCTAATAATAAAATCATGCTTTTTTCTTCGCTCCTTTCGCCTTATATTCAAATAAGTTATCTTCCAGGAATTCTTGATATTTATCAGCAGGGAGAGGACGGCTATAGAAGAACCCTTGGATAGCGTCCGCGCCCATCCCTTCAAGCATCTTCACTTGTTTCTCGTCTTGAACCCCCTCCATAACGACATAGGCATCCAAAATATGAGCCAGATCAACAATATTTTTCAGGACAAGCCGCGATTTTTGATCAATATCCACGTCATCAAGGAACGCTTTATCGATTTTAATGACATCAAACGGGATTTTTTTAATATAACTTAAGGAAGAGTAACCAGTGCCGAAGTCATCAATCGCCACTTTAATTTTTAAGTTCTTAAATTTCTTAACAATCGATAAAAGGAGCAAGATATCTTGAAGCGAAGGCGATTCAACAATTTCAATTTCAATAAGCATTGGATTGATATTGTATTTATCGGTAATTGAGGTGATGTAATTGACAATGTTACCTGTAAATAGAGTCCGCTTTGAAATATTAATGGAAATGGGGAGTAACCGTTGGCCACGGCCTCGCCATTCATCAAGCTGCGCACATACTTTTTCTAAAACGTAATGGTCAAGCTTGATAATCAAATCACTTTGCTCGGCAAAGAGGATAAAGTTCGCCGGACTTAAAAGACCAAGCTCAGGGTGCCGCCACCGCACAAGCGCTTCCGCCCCCGCAAAGCGGCCTAACTTTAGATCAAACTTAGGTTGGAAGTGAAGCTCGAATTGCGATAACTCTAAGCCCTTTTCAATCTCAAGGCCTAATTGGACGTTTCGTTTATTCTTTTCAAACATTTTCGCATCATAAACCGTCAAGCCCCCAAGTTCACTATCAATCCGACCATGATCAGCCGCGATAAGGGCGCGTTGGAGCATGCTTGTGGCATTAATCAGTTCATTATTCTCGTTCCGACTATAGCTAAGGCCAAAGTCACTAATGAACTTAACTTCATTGTTTGTTTCGGCAAGCCGTTTATTAATTTCCGCGGTGAGATCACTAATATATTGTTTTGCCCCCGCTAAATCTGTATTTGATAAATAAATGAGGAAATTTTCATTATAATCATAACCATAATTAGCATTTTTATAAATCATCGCAAGGGGATTAAAGGCGCTATAAATAATTTCTAAAATCTCCGCCCCTTTTTCATAACCGTATCGGGTAAACACGGTCTTTTTAAAGCGGGTGACTGAAAACGCCATCAAAAGATCTTCTTTTTGTTTTTTGATTTTGATATCTTTATCAACTTCATAAAGGAATGATTTTTCAGATTTAATATTTTTAACAAGCGAGAAGGTGGCATAACTAAAACGAATCAAATTTGAAGAACGTTTCCATCTTGTAAAACTGACAAGAGCGGCGACGAAGCCGACCACACTCATCACTAAAGTACCGGCGAGAATTAAATTTTCGATCACAGGATTGTCGCTAAATGAGAAGGCTTTAAAGCTAAGTAAAACATAAAGACCAAACCAAACAAGTGATAAGACACCACTCACCCATACTCTTCTTAAATGTTGGACTGGTTTACGAACTTTCCTATTTTTCATCATCTTTCACCCCTTCCTCAATTTCTTTACGTAATCTTTCTTTTTCGATTTCAATCATCATCTTCAATTTTTCTTGTTCTTTAATGGCCGCAAAATCAGCTTCTTCTACACTCATTTTACCCCCATTAGCCCCCGCCTTTTCAGTTGTTTTAAGTTCTTTAAAGAGATCAACTAATGACGAGGCGAAAATAAAGAGGAGGGGAATCATAATAAATAAGAGCATAAAAATAGGTTGACTCAGTAATCGACTAAAATAACCAAGCGCCATACTTTGTCCCACGACAACCCCAATCAGGTCACTTTCCCGAACCCAGTCGGCATTGGCAATCGAGCATCCACCAGGCGGACATGTCATTGCTTCAAGATTATCACCGAGGGTACGGAAATAGTATTCTCCTTCTTCAAAGGTAATTTCAATAATCCGGTGGGTAATTATTTTTTGATCCCCTGTTGCCGTGTAATTATAACCGTGGTTACGAATGAAGGTAATCGTGTCCCCGTCTTTCGCTTCTGGGGTAGTGGACGCTTTAAGGATGGCGGGATCAACATCTTTCACAAAAATCATCGTATCCACCTTATAGGCGGGTACCATGGAATCTGTTTCCACCCGGAATGATTGAAAGGAACCATAACGGGCAATCCCGTTATTTTGCCGAGCGGTAATTGTCCCCACCACTTGAAAACCAAGAAGTAAAAAGACTAAGCCAAAAAGAATACCGCCAGTAATTTTACTAAAGAGGCCTTTTCTTTTTTTGGTTTCAATCATCTTACTTTCTTTCTTCATCCGCTTTTTCCTTTTCCGCTAGTTTTGCAATCGCAATTCGCGCTTCCCGAAGTTTACGGGCTTCATCCCGTAATTTCGTTTGGAAGGCTGCGCGTTCGGCTTTAATCTTTTCTTTTTCCGCGCGTTGACGGGCGCGTTCCAGATTTTTTTCTTCTTGGCGGCGCTTCGCTTCCGCTTGCCGCTCTTTCGCTAATTCGCGTTCTTTAATCTTCTTCTCTTTCGCTTTTTCTTTTTCACGCGCTCTTAAAAGTGCGAGTCTTTCTTTATCTTTTTGGCGTTTCGCTTCACGTTTCAGGCGGGCTTTTTCGCGCGTTTCTTCACGCTTAATACGGGCCGCTAATTGTTCGGCGGTTTCTTGACGACCACTGACCTTAATCGGTAATCCGCCTTCAAAGAAACGTTCATCACTCAAATCAAAGTCAAGAACACCAGCCAAAACGTGTGGTTTAAGTACCTTTTGCGTTACTTTAGCAGCTGGAATTCTGCCGTGTTCAGTGCGCATCGTTAAAAGTGAATTGAGAATTAGTTGATCGATTTGTTCCATATATTTTTCGTCAAAATCAACTTTGGCTTGTGTTGTCGTATAGGAAATACCCAGCTCATCATATTTGTTAATAAACATCCATAATTTATAGGCGTCTTGATACGCATAGTTAAGACGAATAATATTGGTTTGTTGAATTGGATCTGCGACCGGGATGGCTTTAGCCATTTCTTTCATAAAAGGGGAAGTGACAAGATATAGGGTTCGTTTGCGAATCGAGGCTAACCGCTCTAGTAAGTCAATATTACTTTGCCGGGTTCCTTCATCATCACTTGGGACAGACATTTTAAGTTTGCCTTCAAATTCAAACTTAACATCATCCACCATGACTTCTTTTTTGATCTCAATTTGATCACTGTTCTTCGTGTCACCATGTTCTTGAATATATTTATATCGCAACTCAATAAAGATTTGCAGTCTTTTAACAAGGGTCATAATAAAACGATTTTCGTAAATTTTAATATCATCATCAACGAAAACATTGAGCACTTTTTTAGGGATGACTACACCATCATCACGAATTTCACTGATGAATTGGGTGTTTTGGGCCATGAAATTAACCGCGCGCGGGGTAATTTTACGGGCTTTTTCAACCTGAACGATTTCACTAAATTCATTGATAAACTTGTGTGGGCTCACGACAATCGTTTCTAGTGAAGGAATAACCCGTTCAATTTCTTCAATGAATTTATGATCAAAACGCTTAATTTCATTGCGGGTGAAACCCGAAACGACCGCTTTATGATTACGGACCGTATTGAAGAGGTCTGTCGTCGGCTTACTATTACGGACGGTTGATTTTAAAAATTTAAAGTAGCGATTGCGAACATTTTCAAATCGTTTATACCCTTTAAGCGCTTCGGCTTTTTTCGCTAAAAGTTCCGCTTTTTGTTTTTTCTCTAATGCCTTTTTAGCATTGTCGGCTTTTTTCTTCGTCGTTTTTTTGGCAGTTTTTGAGCCGGTTAAAAGGGGGTCACTCTTTTTCTTCGTAACCTTCTTAGAGGGCGTTTCTTTTAATGCTTTTATTACTTCTTCTGCCATGATGATTCTTTCTACGACATGCTAATGAATTCTTGGATTTGTTTGATTGAACGGACGAAACCATTTTTACCAAATGTTTTTTCAATTTCGGATGTTAATGCTTTCAGTTCATCGTGCATAAAGGCAAGATTTAAAGCGCGGAATTTCTTGAGAATCTTTGAAGCAAACATAAAGTCTAAGGCTTCAATTTCCGTACCGCCACACGCGACATAAATCGGGACAAAGGTTTTAATTTGACGCATAATCCGGTTCCCGAACCCAATTCTAAACTTCGCGACCACATATTCGTCAAGCTTCGTAAATTTGGCTAAGTTCGCTTTGCTAAGCGGGAAATTCGTCACCGCTTCATCAAAGAGTTTTTTAATGTAAGTATATGGGAGTTTAATTGGCTCTGTAAATTCGGCATCAAACATCGCCCCCCGATCATTAAGGGAAATGCTAATCGCTCGGTCATACACTTTATCGGTAATGGTAAAGGTTGAGTCATCGTTATTTGCCGTTCCGAAAAACCAAAGGTTAGAATTGATTAAGAGTTTACCGTTAACAAGTTGGGTTGGGTTCATATCATTACCCGTTTTGGTAATTTCAACCATCCACTCATTTGGATTTGGCATTTCCATAATCGATAAGAACTCGGCAAAGTAATATTCAATCCGTGCTAAGTTCATTTCATCAAGAATAACAATGTTGAGATCTTTACGGTAGCTTGCTTCGTAAATCGCTCTTAAGAATTCACTTTCATTAAACTTTTTCGTGAATTCGTTATAGTAACCAAGTAATTCAGTCCGGTCTCGCCATGACGGTTGGACACTACAAACGGCGACGTCATTTAAGAAGAATTTTCCTAAAGAGTAAGGAAGTGATGTTTTACCAGTTCCGGAAATACCTTCCAAAATAATGATTTTAACTGAACCAATGGCCGCGAAAAGCGTGCGAACCATATCGATATCATAGAAAAGCCCAAGTTGTGAAGCCGCAAAATAGCGGTAACGGACCGCCAGTTGTTCAAGGGTGATATTTTTATCGACATCCGCAATCATAATCGCGGTATCTTTGTTTTTATATTTTTGATCAATTGCCGCAAGTTTCGGAAAGACTTCCGCCACCACTGAAGCTTTTTTATCCGCATCAAGTTTGGTTGGGTCTTCTAAGCCAAGCGACTCAGCTTTCAGTTTAAGCACTTCATTTTTTTCTTGGATAGCAAAGAAAAGTTCCCGATTAAGACGTTGCACTTCACCGACCAGTTTTGTTTTCTCATATTGTTTTTTACCAAGCCGGACGGCGCTTCTAACGCCAAGATAAATAAGATAGCCAACCCCCGCTAAGAGGGCAAGTAAAACCAGTAAGAAGAAAATATAGAAGATCCATCCCCAGACACCGAATTGGGCAATATAACGTTCAAGGATCGTATTGTAGTCTTGAATATCACTGATGACGAGACGCCAAGGCTCGACAAAGACGGCTTCTAGCCAATTAACAAAATTGACCCAGAAGGTTTCAAATGTGTCTTTAATGTAACTAAAAAATGCACTCATGTTTGTACCTATCCCTAACTAATCAGGTCTTTCTTCGCAACTTCGAATTTCAGTTGGGCGCCAAAGGTTGAACCAACAATATCGTCCGTCGCATATTCATCCCAGCCTTCTAACCAAATAGAAAGATTCACTTCAGCAACGCCAAGTTCATTTGTAAAAGCAATTGCGTCCCCTTCTCCATTGATGAGAGAGTATTTCGCAAAATTGGTGTAGTATTGTTTAGCCGGAACCGCGTTAATTAAGGGACGGACATTCGCGAAGGTAGCGGCGTGATAGACATTGTTATTTTCGGGAATGGTGCCTGATTCAGCACTTGCTTCACCCCAGTTGGCATTCGTTAATTCATTTTCAAAATCACCATAAGCAATTTCATATTGATGCTCACCAGTTTCGCCGTATTGGGCCCCGTCAAGTAAGAGGGTATAGTCATAATAACCATAACGATTTGGCGGTGCAGTCACCGCATCAAGGTCGAGTCTTCCGCCGACATTGATGTAATTTAAATACCCATTTTCTTTTGGTTCTTTGCGTCCAGGGCTAATGATGTCTTTGGTGTGACTGGACTGAAACCCCAGCCGCATCGCCCGGAGAAGATTGGGATCACCATTAAACTTCGTGTCTCGTGAGAAATACACCCCGATATTATCTAAGGTTGTGGTATTTTGAGGGTCATTATCAATCCCTAATCGGAAGAGAACGGATAGGCCCATATAATCTTCTTTTGTCGCAATGCCTTCTTCTAGATTATGGCGCACATTGGTGACAACACGCGGTCGATCATAGATAACGTGATTATTGTTTTTATCTTGATCTTTAACAAAAAATCTTGATGTCACAGGCATCAACCGTGAATTATGAGAATACTTTTCATGTTTAAGTATGAAACTTAAGGTTTGAGGGGACACATCTTGTGATGACCAATAAACATAGCCTTGCCCACCAACATCGCCTTCGGTGTCGGGCACTAAATTGTACTTGGTGCTATCCGTGGCATCGATCGGTGTTGTTAACCGAAACCCGAGCTGTGAAAAGGTAATCTCAGGCATCTTTGTTCGGACTGATAAACTAGTCGCATTCGCAAAGTATTGTCCTAAGGTATAACCAAGGTAGGAGATGATGACGAAAACGGCAATGACAAAAGAAGCAAAAC